>ERZ1292625.77-Hain-H41-01um-R1-77-length-173795-cov-10_pt1 | contig 173795 bp, 275 predicted proteins | sample MGYA00564400_ERZ1292625 | MGnify/ENA primary metagenome ERZ1292625 (study PRJEB36523, sample SAMEA6512639) | groundwater metagenome | collected 2019-01-08 | study: AquaDiva: Metagenomics assemblies of 32 groundwater samples | reverse complement strand
CGTTCAACAATCTTTGCCTGATCTACTCCCAGATTGAGCACCCTACCTTCGTAGCCGGTGCCCATGCCTGGAACGAGAAGTATGGTCGGCTGATCGCGAAGGGCAGCAAGGCATGCTGGATTCTTGCGCCGATGATCGTCAAGAAGGAAGACAAGAAGACGGGCCAGGAAAAGAAGGCACTGATCGGTTTCCGCACAGTGCCGGTGTTCGACTTCAGCCAAACGGTTCCGATGGGCGAGGATGCCTTCCAGGACCCGAATTCCTACCTGAAGGCCAGCGGAGATGCTACGGTGCTGCTGGCCAAGCTGGAAGCGTTTGTGGCCAGCAAGGGCTGGACGCTGGAATACGCCGAAAAGATTCCTGGTAGTGCTCGTGGGTTCTCGGCTGGCAAGCGGATCGTTGTCCTTGCTGGTCTTGGTCCGGCTGATCGGGCAAAGATTCTGGCGCACGAGATTGGCCATGAACTCCTGCACTGGGTGGACGGCAAGCTGGAAGCAGATCACAGCAAATCCTGGAAGGAAACTGAGGCTGAATCGGTGGCCTACGCCATCTGCCAAGCTTTCGGGGTCGATTCCAACTCAGAACTTTACCTGAACGCCTGGGCTGCCACGAAAGAAATCGTGAAGGCTTCCACGACCCGAATCTTCGGCGCGGTCCGCGAAGTTCTGACTTTCGCCCATGACGAGCAGCCGGCTGAGGCTGAGTGATGGGTAAGTGCGAAGCCAAACTTCCAGGCGGATCTCTCTGTCAGAAGAAGACAGTCTGGAACGATGCGTGCGACGATCATCAGGTGGATTTCGACGAAGATCCACCTGATGATGCAAGGAACAAGCTAGCGAAAGCTTATGCGGAGCGAGATGAAGCAATGGAAGATCGAGATTGGTGGAAAAAGAAGCACAAAGAAGACACTGCCAGTTTGATGGAAATGTATCACTCTGCTACTGCAAATTGTGCGGAAGCTCGTGCCCGCGTCCGAACTTTGCTTAGCGAGCGAAACGGCGAATGTTGGCTTTGGCAGGGAGATGGAGAAGATCATCCGGAATCCATGGTGAGTGATCTTCCTGTAATTATCCGTGCTGGCGATCTCCGCGACCTTCTTAGTAAGAGGAAGTGATGGGAATTGGTCCCAACCTTAGCGGTGGCAAATATGAGGAAGAACGGGTACGGATGAAGAATCCAGACCCTGATCCTTACAAGTTCAGGGTTGAAGAGACCCAGGAACTTGGAAACTTTCTGATAGCCACCGTTCATTACGTGGGCTGCACGAACTATGAAGGCCGCAAAATCCTGGTCTTCCGAGGTCTGTCCGCCAAGGCGTTGAAATCTCTTAGGATGCTGGATCCGCACTTCAACGAGAACAGCAAGCTCGTGGCTAGATTCCTACCTACCGCTGAAGGTTGGAACATGGCAGTGGTGTTCGTCAGTTCCTATAATGCAGTGCTGGATGAGACCAAGCCATGAATCGTCGCAATTTCTTTGGTGGTCTGTTCGCTAGTGCGGCAGCGGCTGCGCTCAAGGTCTACTCTCCAGACGTTACAAAGCTGGACAACAAGGTCCCCTACTGGACAGCACCATGCATGGAGGTGCTGGATGATGCTACTTTATCCATTGAGCATATTCCGCTTTACGGAATGGATGGAGAGGTGTTGATGATGATAAATGGCCATCCGAATTGGATTAGGGATAGTGATTTTCCTGAATCCGGCCAAGACTGCGACATTCTGGAAACTCTCACATACTTGCCCGCATAGCTCAATAGGATAGAGCACCGCTTTTCTAAAGCGGTGGTTCCAAGTTCAAATCTTGGTGCGGGTACCAATTCTTCTTGACTTTTGCTGCTAGCTTCTGTATCGTCTCAAAATGACTGCAACTCTTCCTGGTGTTCAAACCACTGTCCTGAATCTGAATGTTTCGCCCTTTGAACCTGCATGGAAGAGGTGGACGTTTCCCGGTGGCGAGGTAGGAATCATCCTCCAGAATCCTCCGGATCGCTGCCCAGATGTTTTGCAGGCCAGGATCAACACTCCGGCGCAACTGATCGAGCTTATCCTAGCGTCGGATGCGCTCAAGAATCTCTACGGGACTTGGCCGCTGACTCTTCGCATTGGCTACATGCCCTACGCTAGGCAGGATCGCTACGACATTCCTGGATCGTCCTTCTCGCTTTACCAGATTCTCAAGATCATTGCGAATCTTGGATATCGAACCATCGAAGTTCTGGATCCTCACAGCAAGGTAATGAGCGAGCATTGTGTCCGTGTCAAGACCATCTTGCCAGATCCATACTTCCTGAACTATTCCCTGAACATCCAGGGCCGGTTGGCGATGGTTATCCCAGACAAGGGAGCAAATGTTCGTTGTCGTGGGATGGCAGCGGCTGCCGGAATCCCACCGGGAGACATTATTCAGTGCTTGAAGAATCGCGATCCACTTACCGGAAAGTTGTGCGGGTTCAGCGTTGAGACGAAGAAGTCCGTTGAGTGGTACGACAGCATCGATGCTTTCATTGTTGCAGACGACATTGCAGACGGTTGCGGAACTTTCCTGGGACTAGTCGATGCTCTGGCTATCGAAGGAGATGTTCGAGGCAAGCTGCATCTATGGGCAACTCATGGAATCTTCAGCAACAATGCTCTGAGCAGGCTCGGCGTATTCAACTCAATCGGCTGCACCAACTCTTGGCAGAATTTCTCGGAAGATACGCGGCGGACGCACAAGCTGACTGTCGTCCCTTTCTTCGCTTAGGACTTGACTTTCTGGCTGAGGTAAGGTAGAAGGAAACGAATCATGACCATCGTCAAAAATAAGCCAGTCAAAGTTAGCAAGTCATCAAACAAGAGCAAGGCCAAGAAGGTCACTGCTGCCATCAAGAAGCAGAAGAAGTCGAAGGTAACGCAAGTCAACATTGCCTTGGTAGTGGATGCCTCAGGCAGCATGCAAACTCTGCGGACTCACGTTCTCAATGCCATCAACACCAACTTCCTGAAGATCAAGGAAGAGGCCAGAAAGAGCCGGATTCCTACGCGAATCTCTTTGTTCACGTTCAACAATCGAGTCTCGAATCATTTGCTGAACGAGAACGTTGCAGGGCTCAGTGAACTGGACGTACGTTCCTACAATCCATGCGGCGGAACGGCTCTTTACGATGGGATTTCCAAGGCTGTTACTGATCTCAATAGCCTCTCCGAGGATACGGACGCCAATGTCGTGATCGTCATCACGGACGGCGAGGAAAATGCAAGCTCCCTATCCAAGGAAGGGGTGGTGGATATCATCCAGGCATGCATCGCCGATGGTAATTGGACTATTTCGGTAGCCGGACCGAAGTCCATCTGGAATCAGCCTATTGGGCGAATCAGTGAACTGGTGGAATGCATCACCGTATGGGAAGGCACCAAGGAAAGTATCGAGCTTCTCGCAACAAGAACTTCGGGTGGTATTTCCAAGGTTTACGGCAACGCAACGAGAGGCGTTAGCAGCACCATGGACTTCTACCATCAGCCCAAGGTTGAAGGTCTCACCAAGAAGGAAGTGAAGGCTGCTCTGGAGACTGTTACCAGCAAGTTCGTAAAGATTCGTGTTCCTTCTGGCAACGAAGACCTTCGAATCAAGCAGACGGTGGAGAGAGAAGGCTACGTCTACGAGGCAGGCAACGGATACTACCAGCTTACCAAGCGTGAGGAAGTCCAGAGCTACAAGGATCTGATCGTCGAGAATCGCGCTACCGGAGAACTTTTCGCTGGCAGTGACGATGACGTGCGAGAACTTCTTGGCATTCCGGCCGGTGAGATCAAGCTGAATCCCACCTTCAACGACAAGTTCACTGTCTACGTGAAGTCCACTTCCTGGACTCGCAAGCTGATTACGGGCACGACGCTCCTCTTCCGAATCAAGTAATGTTCATCAAATTCACGTCTGTTTGCGCTTCTCTGGACTTCTACAAGACCGGACACCATCTTCAGAATCCGAAAGGTCTGACTTTGGTAGTTTCCAACATGACCCCTCGTGCTAGCCGCATCGAGGGAGTCACGGAAGCTGTCTGGTTCGGTCTTCAGGGATTCATCTATGACTGGCTGCAAACCGGTTGGAAGGATTTCTTCTTCTCGGTTGGACGTGAAGAGATTGATCGTTACGAAGAGACAGTTCGGATCGGGAACAACGATCCGAACTACAGTGCAGACCATATCCGAGCACTGCATGATCTTGGATATCTGCCGATCGAAATTCGCTCGGTGCCTGAAGGGACTCGCGTTCCGATGCGTGTCCCTGCAATGACGATCCACAACACGCATGATGATTTTGCGTGGTTGACAAACTATCTGGAAACTCAGATCAGTGCGGAAACCTGGAAGGTCCCGACGGCTGCCACCATTGCGGCCGAGTATCGTCGTGTGTTCGATCACTACGCCGAACTTACTGGTGGCGATCCTCAGTTCGTTCCTTGGCAGGGCCATGACTTCTCATTGCGTGGAATGTCGGGCATCGAAGACGGTGCGAAGTGCGGGGCCGGACATCTTTTGTCGTTCCTTGGAACTGATACAGTACCGGCGATTCATTACGCTCAGGAATTCTATGGGGCTGGAAAGTTTGTAGGTGGTTCTGTCCCTGCTACTGAACATTCGGTAATGTGTGCTGGTGGCGACGATGAAGAAGCCACGATCAATCGACTGCTGGATGTTTATCCAAAGGGCATCATCTCAGTTGTCTCGGATACGTGGGACTTCTGGGATGTTGTGACTCGAATCCTTCCGCGGTTGAAGGATCGGATCATGGCCAGGGAAGGAAAGTACGTTGTCCGTCCGGATAGCGGCGATCCTGTCTTGATCCTCTGTGGCGACCCTACTGCGCCGTTCGGAACTGCCGAATACATGGGTTTGATCGAGTGCTTGTGGAATACTTTCGGTGGAATTGTCACAAGCAAGGGCTTCAAGCTTCTTGATAGCCACATCGGAGCGATCTACGGAGATTCGATTACGCTGGATCGTCAGAAGAGAATTCTCCAGGGTTTGATGGATAAGGGCTTTGCTAGCACGAACATTGTGCTGGGGATTGGCTCGTTCACCTACCAGATGGTGACTCGCGACACGCTAGGCTGGGCTATCAAGGCCACCTACAATGTCATCAACGGTGTCGGTGTCAACATTTTCAAGAAGCCGAAGACAGACAACGGCACGAAGAACTCGGCTAAGGGGCTAATCTTCGTTAGCGTTGGTGATGATGGGCGGTTGATTGCCGAAGAGGAAGTATCATGGGAGAAGTTCATCAGTGACGAGAATCTTCTGAAAGTCGTCTATCGAAACGGTAAGCCTTCAGTTCCTCCTCAAACTTTCGATGAGATTCGGAAGCGGGTTGCAGACGGCGCGAAGAAGCCCGAACTTGTTGGGGCGTAGCATAGTTGGTTAATGCACCGGATTTATAATCCGGCCCAGAAATGGAGCCGCCTGATTCGCGGATGATCGTGGGTTCGAGTCCCACCGCCCCTACCAATACTCTCATGACTAACCCTTACCCAGATTTCAAGCCACGGAAGTGGATCTACATTGCCGGTCCCTACACCAATCCAGACCCAGTTCTAAACACCAGGAATGCGATTCTTGCTGGTCAACGAATGTATGAAGCAGGATTGTTTCCTGTCATACCTCATCTGTCTCTACTGCATCATCTAGTGATCCCGCAGCCACTAGAGTTCTGGTACAATTTTGATCTGAACCTACTGACTAGATGCGATGCTCTTCTCCGTCTTCCAGGTGCTTCTACCGGATCTGACAAGGAAGTAGATTTTGCTGAACATCTATCAATTCCTGTCTTCTACGATGAATCACAAGCAATTCTATATCTATCCAGAGGCGATGTTTTGTGTCTTGAGGTAGAATGACTGATACACTGATTCCTGCGATTGAGACTTCAGCCAAGGCGCGTGTCGATCTTTATAACCGCACATTCCCTGATCGCCCTCCGCTAGTTTTCGGCAATGGATGGATTACAGGGACATGGTGCATCGGAGCTTGCTACAAGAATCCCAACAAACTTTACGGCGCTTATCCCTATGGCTATTTGGATCGCGTATTCAGCATGTTCCCAGATGCAGATAGTGTTCTGCACGTCTTTAGCGGCGGGCTGACTAAAGAAGCTGCTTACGAGGTGGCTGCTGAAAGCACGATGCGAAATGTCTCACTGCCTATCGAGATTGCTGGCCCTGAGACTCTTGAGTTGGTTGATATGAAAGGGCCGGAAGACGGCCGTTTCCCTACGTGGCAAGGCGATGTAACCAACCTGCCGGCTGAGTGGGTAGGAAGATTCGATCTGATCCTGGCTGATCCTCCTTACTCGTCTGACGACTGTTTGAAGTATGGAACACCCATGCCAAACATTGCAAAGGTGATGCGCGAGCTTCATCGAGTGGCCAAGCCAGGAGCTAGCTTGGTCTGGTTGGATCAAAAATGGCCCATGCACCGCAAGCTGGACTGGCAAACTTACGGTCACATCGGTTTAGTTCGCTCAACTAATCATCGTATGCGGCTAGTTTCCCTTTTCAAAGCGGTCTGATGAGACCGCTATCCGAATTTGCCATCCTTGGTGAAGCTTGCAGGCACATGGACCTGAACAGCTTCATCATTGGCTGCCTGCACAAGGATGAGATCATGGACTCCGGTGGCTATGGTTGGTATGCCACAGAGACCGAAGTTTCTGACAAGAAGTGTGTCCCTTCTGCCGTAGCTCGTGGAACAATTGATAGAAACTTCACCCATGTCCTGTGGTTCCCGAAATGACGACAGTTCGTATCCCAGTCTGGCCTTTCGTAATCTCTGCTGATGAGATTATAAGGGTTTGGGCTGAGAATGTATCTGAGCTTCGTGAGGAGATTGAATGTCTTGAGCAGGTAGTGTCAGATAGGGATGATGAAATCAATGATCTTGATGCAAGAATTCGCGGACTAGTGTCTGATGAAGAGGATGCAGAGAGAAAGTTCAAAGCTCTAGAAGAATTACTGAGGAAGGCACTTCATGCATGTGGATGATACAAAACTGAAAGCGGCAGAAGCTCTTCTTGAAGAAAATGGTGGAGGCATTCCCTGTTGGGCTATTCTAGAGACATTGAATGAGTTGTTCAATAAGTCCAAGAAGACAGCTACACCACCTAACTATCTTCACGGTTATCAGGATGCTCTTCGTGACATATGTATGGCTCTTGCTGATCTAATGCCGAGCCTGGAGGCTAGGTAGGATGCGACTATGAGAGCTTATCCTTGTTGCGATAAAGGCAATCAGCGCATTGACATAGGTATTTGCGACGACGGATCACTTGCCGTATCTGCTGGCATAGGCGCAAGTAGGGTTTACTATATTGCGTTCTGTCCATGGTGTGGTAACCAAATAAAACCTACGGAGTTCGCTTTAGCGATTGCCGCTGATAAGAAACTAGTCAAACCATGCAAAAAGAACTGATTGTTGTCGACGTAGAAGCTGATGGGCCTTGCCCTGGCATCTACTCTATGGTGTGCTTCGGTGCTGTCGTTGTCGACAAGTGCCTAGACAAGACATTCTACGGCCAGACAGCACCTTTGATGACCCCCGAAACTTTCTGGAATCCTGAAGCACTGGCAGTGTCCGGCTTCACCAGAGAGCAGCACGAGGCTTTCCCTGATCCTGCCGAGACAATGGTAAAGTTCAAGGAGTGGCTCGAATGGCTTGGACCAAGACGACTGGTGTTCATCTCGGACAATCCTGCTTTCGACTGGCAGTTCATCAACTACTACTTCCACAAATATCTTGGTGAGAATCCGTTCGGGTTCTCGGCTCGCAGGATCGGCGATCTCTATTGCGGTCTACGTCGCCACATGGGCAAGAACAACGAGTGGAAGAAGCGTCTGCGGAAGACAGCGCATACGCATCACCCTGTGCAAGATTGCCTAGGTAACGCTGAGGCATTGCTTGCCATGTCCGAAGAGATTCACGGAATCATTGGAGACTAACATGACCAACGAAGTAAAAATGAAGGCTGGTGCTGTAAACCTGGATGTTCGTATCGAAGTAGCTTCCAACTATGGAGGTAGTTGGGCTGTAGAGGATGTGCACCAGAATATGGCCAAAGATGCAGAAGCTGTGATTCGTAGAGTTCTTCAAGACGCCAAGATCAAGCTTCTGAACTTGAAGGTATTGCAGGTTATGTCTACGTCTGTAGACTGCGAATAACCATGTTTTTGCAGAAACAAGAAAGAATTATCGAGCGGCTTCGCAGGGTCTTTCTGTCCTATATTTGGAGCTACAACCCCCGCGAGCATAAGTGGACTGGATCGAGCCCTACGGGCCGTCTTCTAACTGCACGAGCATACGCAGCAATTGTCGATGCTGAGCAGGATTGGTTCAGTTCTTATATCTCTGTTCAGAACTGCCACGGAGACGAAATGTATAGGTTCTCTCTTGGCAGTTGGTTCGGCTAAGTATCAGTGTAGCGTCTCTCGTATCCGCCCATACTCCATCCGCCGCAGTCCTTGCACTGCCATCTCTTGGCTCGTCCGCGGCGTGAGTAGTTGTAACCTCTGCGCTGCACGTTATCTGATCCGCAAATCTGACACTTTACAGATGAGTCCGTTGTGACCGACGGATGGCCAGTTGACCATGATCGGAGCTTGAGGTAGACTCTTTCAAGCAGAACCACGTCCTGCTTGTTGTATGCAGCCATTAGCTTGAATGATGCCTTATCGCCTGCCATGCAGGACTTCCAGAGGTCGAAGCCGCTGTGTTCCAGCTTCTCTCCTAGATTGAGTTGCCGGCCTAGATCGCCAAGCTTGTTGCTTGAGAAGCCGAAATGTCTCTTGGCTAGCTTGAGGGTATCAACGGTCTTGTAGGGGCTGGGAACTTCTAGACCGTGAACTGCGAACCGAGCATTGATCTTCTTTAGGTCGTGCTTGTCTCCGTTATGGGCAACGATGATTTCAGCACGATCTATGAAGCCAAATAGTTTCTCGCAAAGGGCCTTGTCGCAAGACTTGTTGCGACTGAATCCTGGCATGTCGGCAAGAGTGAATACCTCAACCTTGTCGCTACCTAGCCACTTTACGGCGAAGGACAGTAAGTACCAGTCCTTGACCATATCAATGACATTCTGCTCATACTTCGCCCAGGTGTAGCCAATATTTGGCGTGTTTTCGATATCCAGCAGAAGGATTCGCTGGTTTCCTGGATTCAGGATTGATTTGACCTTCTTTTCCGAGATGTGAAGGTCACGAGCGATAGATCGACGACCTTGGCCAGCGCGACGCTTCTCCAGGATCTTAGCTTCTAGATTCCAAAGGGAAGAGTCGCCGCAGTCCTTGGTTTTCACCATGCGATTTACCTAAACGTGTGCATTGTCATCAACATCTCGCTTCCCTAGCGGTGAGACCCTTACAGGATCTCACCATACTTATGGAATCCAATCAGAGCGCGAATCTTTCTAACCTTTATCCGACTCTCAGGATGCGCCTCTAAGTAGACTGCAAGCTGCTCGGCTAGTCCGCCTTTGGCCCAGGAAATCCTAGATACTAGCCCCCAGGTAAATAGATCCTTGGCATGGTCTGCAATGACACTAGGAATCTCTTCCAGAGTGCAGGACTTGGCTTGCAGTTCAACAGACGGAAAGTCCGGGGTAGAATCTTCAGCGTATATCGAAGAGATGTAGTAGAAGAGATTTGGGTCTGTTTCGGTCATGATGTCTCCAGCTTGGTAACTCCGCCTTCCTTCACTGCTGTCCAGGTGTGATCCCCATACCCGGCAAACACCGGATTGTGGCTAATCAAGAAGCAAGAATCGACGCGATCCAGCTTCTCGTTGACGAGCTTCATGATTCGGTCAATCCCAGCATCATCGACGAACACCGCAATCTCGTCGAGAACCAGAAGATTCGAATGCCAGTTAGTACACTGGCAAGCAAGATCGTGCAAGGCAAATGCTACGGCAATGTCAATCCTATCTTTCTCTCCGCCACTGGCTGACAAATAAGTTCCGCCTTGCGTGGTCACCTGTAGATCAATCTTCCCCTTGTCTGTGTGAGCGAGCGAAACTTTGATGTCTGTCCCGCAAAGAATCTCACAGTAGTGAGCAAGGCGAGAGTTCAGGAAGCTTAAAAGATTGTCAATCGCCGCAACTCGAATCTCCTGGAAACCAGTTGTCCAGAAGTCCGCAGCCTCCTGTTGGCTTGTAAGAAAAGCAGAGTCTGTTATCTTACCGATGATCTGATTCTTTGCTTGCTCAAGTTGAGCCCAGACTTGTTGAATTGCCTGGGTGTAGTCATTTCGAGTGAAGACATTCTTGGTGTATGTCTGCTTCACCAGATTCTTCTTACTTGTCTCCAGACTCGATAGCTGCATCTTCAGTCTAGAAATCTCGTTCTGGTTGGTCTGAAAGGCCCGTGCAGCCATCTGTTCCTGCTGCTGAAGTTGAGATAGCTGATCGGAAATGCCCTTGTGCGTTCGTCCGGCTACTGCATGCTGATCCAGCAGAGTTGACTTGTTGGCCTTCGCAGCGTCGATAGCGGCCGTTCTCTCGGCAATCTCTGCCGCCATGTGTTCTTGGGTTAGTGAAGAACCGCAACGATCACACTCGGCCCCTAGTCCGCCCATCTTTCGCAAGTGGGCTTCTGCGGCATCAAGCTGGGATTGAGCTACCTGAATCTTACTGCCAAGAATGTATACGGTCTCCTTGGCCTTTTGCTCAGTTTCTCTGAATGTAGATATCAGTTGAGCGTCGGGTCCGGCAGGAGGAGGAACACTTTCTAGAATGACTAACTGACTAGTTAACTGATTGATCTGTGAGTCGAACTGAGCCTGCTTATCATTGAACTCTAGGTCTGCCAGATGTTGTTTGTCCAGCCATTCACGGTCTGCCTGTCCTTGCCTAATTAGGTAGTCCTGATCTGCCTGAGCCTGCTGATTGGCAAGATTCTGAGCGGTATTGGTCTGCTGCCTTACAGAGTTTTCAAGCTGCTCAATGGCAGCCTTGGAGGCCATGACCTGACTGGCCTTGTTTCGCGCATCCTCGCGGGCCACGGTTCTAGCAGTCTCATAGATTGCGGCTCCTGCGATTCCTTCAAGGATTTCCTTACGGTTTTGGTCAGTCAACTGACTGAAACGGAACATCAGTCCCTGGCCAAGAATCGTTGTGTAAAGGAAAGTATCGAACGTGATTCCTAGGATCTCCGCCAGAAGTTTCTCGGTATCGTCCGCTGTTGCCTTGCTGATGTCTACACCATCCCTGGTTAGGACAGTTTTCGAAGCATTCGTCTTGTGCTTTCGGTGGCGAGAAACCTTGTACGTGCTGTCGCCAACCTGGAACTCTACAGCAACGCAGGTGCCCTTCCCCTTGCCCCCAGGAGTCACGGAATCGGCTGTGCCGCCCTTAGTGGTCTTCCCGAAGAGAGCCCAGCAGATCGAGTCTACGACGAGCGTGGACTTACCAGATCCGTTCGATGAGGAAGATTCAGCATCCTTGTTCTTGCCGGTGACAACGACTAGCCCCTGATCGGATAGACTGAAAGCAGCCTCGCCGATTGAGCAGAAGTTCTCAATTGATACGTTGAGGAATTTCATGGTGTGGGGATGTATTGGTAGCCGCACTCACACAAGATTGGCTGCATATCCATTGTCAAGAAGATCATTCTATCACATCCGCGACACGTAAATCGACCACCTATGTCTTCTAGATCGATTACTTCCATCTCTGCTACTTCGTTATCTTCTGACTCGCCAAAATGAATCTCTGGCTTGAGAATGTATAGAGCCGCCGCACCTAGGAGCCAGCCTATCATGCGCCATCATCCTCTTGCCACATTAGGAGTCGCTTCTTCCGTTCTTCGTCACTTAGAGCATGAATAGGACATGGCTTCTCTCGGCCACAATCTTCCATGTCACCATTGTCCCAGACTCGTTTTGTGCATCGACCTTCGGTCCATACAGTTTCTGGTTTCATTGTTTCGGTCCGTAATCAAAAGATGTAACTTGAATCGTGTATCCTTCCATGTCATGCAGTATGTGTTGAGTTTCGTCCCTTTCCGCCATTTCCCAGGCTTTTTTCACTGCGGCACTCAAGGAGCGGTGTTCTGTCATGTAGCATGAAATCCCATCTTTCATTGCCCACTCGCGCATATTTACCCATTTGCCTTCTCTCAACACCGTATGGATTCTTCGGTCACGGAACATCCATTCAACAGAGCTAATCATCTCAGAAATCTACCGGTTCGTAGTCAGGTTCGTATTTCTTGATCCTGCAATTCTTGACCGATGCTTTGCCTAGATAGGCAATTTCATCCAGAAGTTTCTGAATCTCGGCTTTGTTAGCCTCAATTTCTTTGGAAGCCTCAGAAATACGCCAAATGCAATGCTCATTGAGCGCCTCTTCTGGTGTTTCGGCAAACGAATCATTCTTGCTTAGTCTGCTGAATGCGAAGGATGATCTTTGCTTGCTATCGCCGAACTTTCCATCTCCCCAGAAGAAGTAGCGACGGATCTCTATTTTGCCTCCAAAAAGGCCGTCGTATGCGATGAACACCTCATCATCAACCTCCAGATCCTTGATCTTTTTCATTGGTGTGTCCTTCCTGGTATGTTGTCTTTGAAGCTTTTGATTATCGCCTCAGTCATGGCCTCGTTATAATTGATGCACTTCGCAAGGTCCCACAAGGATGACCCCACATAGAAACACGAACAGAAAAAGACGGCAGCTAGTGGAGTAAAGATGTCGAAGGCCCTAACAATCAAATAGGCGAGGACACAGATGCCAATGTTGCACCATAGATGGGTTGTAGCTTTCACTTCACAACTCCTTTCAGGATCTTCTCCCCGTATTCAGCAATGTGCCGCGGGATGGTCTTCTTGGCCACGTAGGATTGCAGCATGGACATGGGATCGACGGATGAGATGGTTGAAGTTTCGGCCTTGTAAATCTGTGTGGTTGCTTCAGCCGTCTTCCCGATCACGCGCACGGACTTGCAAACCTCGCGCAAACGCATGATTGCAGGCTTCCACTTCTCGTAATCTTCCTGATCGGTAATCTTCACTCGCAGCATCATCCGGGCAACGTCCGGATGCAGATTCACCGCCGGAATTTGCAAAGTCTCGATTGTGTGGTAGATTGGCCCATGAGGGTTAGCGATTCTCGTAACCCGCAACTCGGGTGAGTTCCGATCTAGGATCAGAACTCCGCGAGGCTGATCCACCAGCATGTCTGCGTAAGTGTGGTAGCAAGGTGAGCCAACGATGACAATGTCCTTACCTGCTACTTCCAGCCTATCTGGGTGGTGGTAGTGTCCATTGACGATGTGTCTGACATGTGAAGGCACTACGAAAGGATGATCTGTTGCGTGCGGGCTTGCTGGCGTGTAGCGAACATCTGCAAGCTCAAGGTGCCCAAATAAGAGTTCTTGCTTATGGCTGAACTTTATAAGCTCAGCCATGTACCGTTCCATCCCCTCTTTGTCTTGCGGGGGATGAGGGGCGAAGAGCGTGTCGACTGTCCCGAATGGCTCTGTGACAGCATGAATGTTATCATTCAGTGCTGCGATAGCCTCGATTACATTCTTTCCGGAGTTTCGAAGCGTAGTGTCGTGATTACCAGACAAAGCCCAAAGCTGGTGCCCGGTAACATCTGCTGTAGCCGATGCAATGACAGAAATAGCCTCTGCCATGTCGTGCAGAGTGTCCGTCTCAATGTAGTTATGAGAATGATTCAGGTCCCCACAGAAAACTACCTCGTTTGGTCGCTGCTGTATGATGGTGTCTGCAATCCACTTGCAGGTGTCCGCTAAGTAGGGACGACCACGGAAGAAGTGCAGATCAGAGAAAACTAGGTAGCGCACTAGCTTTCCTCTGGATACTTGTGGTATCCAACAACATCGCAAAGATCCTGGATAAACTTGTATGCGTCGACAATGATAGAGTCAGTGTCGCATATCATTGCAGGGTCTGAAATCTTGTGCTTTCGGACAAAATCATCCACTAGTCGCTCCAGCTTATCTCCTTTGGATGCGGCGTAGTAATAGCTAAGGTCGGTCATGTCAGTATTCCAGGTCTACAACAAACTCGTGTCGGCACTTCGGACAGTATATCCCCAAATCTTTTGATTGGTTAGTCCCGTGCTCACCGATTTCCAGCCCTCTGCGACCATCCCAGAAATCTTCTGTATCACTCAGAATGTCAAAGTAGTGTTCACACTCCGGACATTCGCAGTTCAGTTCTATGGACCAGTTAGCCTTGACATTATCCATTCTTCTGGTTCGCCGGGCGAGTGTTAGTAACTGTAGGGGCATTGAACAGCCCCATTCGCTCAGCTAGATTCATCGGCAGGCGAACAGGAACATTGTCGCCTAGTTTTGCCGTGAGCCACTCCCCTAGAGTTTCATCCTTAGCAAAGATTGTGATTTGCCGAGGAGTTCCAGGCATCAGAAACAATCCAGACTTCAGGTCATCTGCGATTCGAAGAAGACGGAGGTCTACCTGTACCTGACCGATTGATTTTGATGTCATGAGAGCGTTTGGAACGGTGGAAGCAGGGCGTGTATATACCCTGGCAAGATGCTAATAGCAAGGAACTTCCGCAGGATCTCTACCTCATTGAACGATTGTCTTTGAGAAAGAATATGAAAAGAATGGGCGATGGCATCTCCAGCAACACCTGAACGAGAAAGATCCACGACCGTATAATTCTTTTCGAACTCAGGTCCGATCTCGATTCCCATCTTCTCGGCTAGTTCCCGAACTGCCGGGATAGTGGGTCTGATTCCGATCCTGCATACCTCTTCCCACAGCTTGCAGGTGACTCTGGGCTTGATTACAGGCTTGATGTTGTCGCTAGGATCGCCACGTAGGGCCTTGAACAGAACAACGTCCTGTGGCGTCCTGGGATGAATGTTGTAATCTTCATTGAGAACAACATCCTTGATGGAATCGCTGTCAATCTTTGGCTTGTTCGGACGGTATAGTGTCACCTTGTCCGAAACAAGCTGAGAAAGATCCATGTCGCCAGACATAATTGCAACGCGGCCGGCAGATGCTGTGCAGAGACCATAAATCAGATCATCCGCCTCCATTCCAGGTACAGAGATGGATCGAACAGCAAAATCAGAAAGAATCGATCTCAGGAACTCTCTGTTCCTGGTGAAGTCTTCGTAGCGCGCAGGATCCTTGGTTTTGGATCTGTTCGTCTTATAGGTGGGACAGAGTTCTCGTCTGCGAACTGGGATTCCATCATCCCAGCATACGATTACAGTGCCAGCCCATGTTTTGCGAGTCCACTCAGATAGTGCCCGGATAAAATTGTAAGACGATGCATGTGGTCCTACCTTCTCCTCGGGCTTGTACGGTATGGAGATGTGCAAAAGATAGTTGCCATCTACGACTAGGTTAACCCGATTATCCATGGAAGACTAAGACTCGGATAGAGGACTTGCATAGTGTTGGGGGTATCCCCCTCGCAGATGAGCTTCAGGTAGTAATTCCCTGTCGGGACCCCCAACTGAGCCACAATGCAGAATTGAATTTCTGTCTCGGTTGATGCCGCTGGCGTGAGATTGATGGCCTGCATATCGGCTGATGCCAGGATGCCATTAGCAAGTAAAGGAACTCCTGGCCCTGTACGGGTAACGAATCGATCTACTGGAATTGGATCTTCCTGATCGAACTCATATAAATTTGTCGCTGCTACACTAATGTCGCTAGCGTAATCAACTTTTGTCCATGTAGTCGGGGCAGATGTATGAGCGAAATAAAGAGACCATGCGTCATCAGCAATACTTCCGCCCGGAGTGATTGTAATCCTTACCCGGACAGCTAGAATGTACTGAGTTCCGCGAACAAATGTGAATGGGCTGCTATTGCCTGAGTTTGCAAATGCCGGAAGAACAGCATCATGACCCCAACGGTAGTCGACGGTATGGAAAGTCTCCGAGGCTACATGACCAGCACATGCGAGAGTAACTTCTGTTGGTGTAGCAAATGCCGTCACGAAGCCATCAGCAGTAGCGGAAACTTCAGTCTCAGCATCAACGAAGGCAGCAACTGGAATACTTTCAATGCCTTCGTTGGCCATGAAAGATTCTACTCGCACGGCAGCCGAGCCAAATCCTGCATGCTGGATGACATTGCTGAACGCATAGTCGATTTGCTCAGATACGACAGCAAAGTCTCTCGTGGCGTCGACTGACTGATCCACTACACCTGATGCCACGTAATCTTTTGTTCGTGTAGCTAAGCTTACTGCGTGACTGACAGACGTGGTAACTTTCTGCTTGTCGACTTCCTTTGTACCATAGATGTCTGCATCAGATCCGATAGCAGTAGCAATGTCTTGTGCAGCAGCGAAAATGTTATCCTGGGCCACTGGCATGACCGGCTTGACTGGCTGGCCTTCCGAGGATACAGATAATTCGTGCTTGAATGGGCTGAGGATCGTCATTACTAAAATACAAAACGCTACTGAGATTCTTCTACCTTAGGAGCCTTCTTTTTTGATCCTGCTGGTGGTTTCTCGCCAGCCATAGTCCGTTCAAAGATGCTGAGAATGTATTCTCGACTGCCTGGGATTGAGTCCAAAAGATCCGAGAACTGACCAGGGAAGCAACTTTTCTCTGTTCCGTCTGGCATTACGAGCTTCACTCTCGGGCCTGCCTGATAGACTACCGGAAGACAGGGATCCCCTTCCTTGAAGAATTCTAGGAGTTCTGTATCTTTGTTGACTCCGGTGAGCCACCGAATCGGGACTCGAATAGGGTCAGGAGGAATGCAGTAAGAAGATTTTGCGCAACGAACTTCTGTAACGATACCGATTTGTTCTTCGCCGGAGGCCATCAGGTCCCCGTTAGGAAATGCCTTCTTCAGGCTGAGACGAAGACTGGCAGCTAGCTTCAATCCTCTGCCTCCGCCGGCCGTGGTACCTTTCGAGCCGATCTGGTCGTGGATATGATTCGTGAACAGCATGAACACATTCATCGAGGAAATCTTCGATGTCATGCGGCGCATAGCCATACGAATCTTTCTAGCCTTGCTTGCGATTCCGTCCTGCATACCATTGCCCTCAAGCTCCGCTTCGATCGGTGCCTGGGCCAGCGAATCCAGTGCAATGCAGATAGGCACTTCCGCGGTCTGGAAGTAAGGCAGCTTGACCAACTTATCCAGAACATTCTCAATCTCAGTAACGCACTGCTCGAAAGTGAGAATGTTGTTCTTTCCGGTGATACGAATCAATTGATCGAGATTCAGACCCATTCTTTGGGCACGATCAATTGGAAACTTGTATTCCGAGTCGATCAGAATAGCCAATCCTGGCTTCATTTTTCTGGCAGAGAGAGTCGGAAGGAACATCTCCCTTCCGCCTTCCATAACAGGCTTCCAGTCAATTAGGACGCCATCTCCGCGCTGGGCGGAGATTAGGGCATGTGTAATAATGGTCGACTTTCCAACTGCCTCTGCACCAAAAATCTCTACCATCCGGCCAGATGGATAACCACCACGGAATCTGTGCTCGGTTAGCTCCCAGTCAACAACCAGAGATCCAGTCGACAGGTATGCTTTCACATCACCATTGGTAGTATCTGCACCAATGATTGCATCGTCTTCCTCGAAAAGGTCAACTAGCTGAGTGAAATCGAATTCCGAACCTGGACGGATGTCTGTCATTTGTTCCTATGAAAAGGGACCGCCGAGAGATGAGGGATTCTCGGCGGTCCGACCAACTACAACTTCCTGGCACGGAACTTCCCTGCAAGGGCTTTACACCATCGTGGATTCAAACGAACACGGAACCTTGTACGCGCATGGCTTGCACTGAGGATCAGTAGGATTCTCCAATGCGCCTGGGGCTGTGCCGTTGCGCTTTCCGAATTCCTTGTAACACGGAGGACGAGAAACCGCCTGGGGTTGTTGCGACGGTCCTGCCTGCGGCGGAGGAGTTGGCAGGACCGGTTGCGACACTGCGGTGGCTGATGCTTGCTGCTGCTGAGGAAATTGAGTCTGAGTCTGTGGTTGCTGGAACTGCTGGACAGGTGGCTGCGGGATTGGTTGAGGAACAGGAGGCTGCTGCTGAGGCCAAGGAATCGGCTGACCTTGCGGAGGCTGCTGAGGGAACTGCGGGAATTGCGGCGGCATTCCCGAGTTAGGAAACTGAGGAGCCAGAGGCGGCGGCATCGTAGGGAAAACTGGGGGCAGGGCTGGCATCTGCGGAGCCATTTGAGGGAATCCCTGTGCCTGCGGCATTGTTCCAGGGAACAGACCAGGAACAAATCCCCCTTGCTGTTGTTGAGGAGCAGATCCAGGACCGAACGGATTCACTGAGCCAACTGCCCTAGCCCATTCACGAATCTTTGCTGCCATCTCCTTGGCCCTGTCTACGTCACGGGTGCAGTTTGCTTCGATGACTGAAACCAGATCCGGAACTGCTTCCAGCATGGTTGCAACCCTCTGAAGATCATCAAAAATCGGCCCCTCAGGCTTACTCGGGTGCAGGCCGAACTCGTATTTCGTTCCTGTCTTCCCGCTGCCTGTGCGGGTAATCATGATGTCCCTGCCCTTGAAGGGATTAAGGAAATCACCCATGATGGAGGGATTGGCTCTCTTTGCTCTTACCCAGTCATGGAAGGTAATCGGCATGTCTGCAATCACCAGCTTCTGCTGCATGTCTTGTTCGCTGGGATTGCCTCTATCGTCATAGATTTCTCTGATCCAGACGTTGACCAGACAGCGGGCCTTGCTGCGCATCCCTTTGAGGATATCGCTGGAGACGGTGGCACATGCCTCGTCCAATGCCGAGGCGATAGGATCGTCTGCGAACTTTGCTGGGCATGAACGCTTTCCGTCATACACAATGTTGTTCTCTTCCTTCTTGTCGTTCTGGCTTGCGGCTGCTGCGCCGATCTTAGGAAGATTGACCCAATACTTGAAGTACTTGGCAGTCCACCAACCGTCGCGGAAAAGCTGGCATTGATTCGGCCCCGGCGGAAGGATCCGGAGAATGGTGATTCCGTTAGACGGTCCCCAGTATTCATTCTGGGGCTTGGCATTCTTTGCTGCTTGTTCGAGATTGAAACCTGATTGCTGCTGCCACTGCTGGGCCAGAGCCATCAACTGTTCTTGCGTGTATGCTGGGACTTGCGTCATGATTGTTCTTTTCGTTCTGGTTCTTCTGTTTACTAGCCGCCCGTTCTCGACGTTTGTCGCTCGTTTCGGCTGAGTTCTAGTAGTCCGTCGAAGCGGTTCTTGATCGCATAACGGAGTGATTCCATGATATCTGCTACCTCGGTGATGTTGGATGAGCGGTGCATGATATCTATGATGTTAGGATCGCCTGCCAAGTATTCCGTGACTTGCGCTTCTGTGGTCTTAGCGCCGGCAGTTTTTTGGGTTTCCCTGAAAGTTCTTGCAACACTGGCTTTGGCGGATTCAAGGGAAACTTCGATTTGTCTCTCGCGACCGCGCCATTTGCTCTCCAGGTATCCTATCACAGCCGATGCCTGACTTGCAACAAGAATCTGGGAATCGATCACTTCTGGTGATTGAGGCCCTAGAAGTGTTAGGATGACTCGGGCAGTTGAATCTCTGTCCTTTATTTCTACAAGCTCGCCGAAATCATTAAGGCGAAAAACAATCTGTTCGAGGTCTTGTACTGCGATGCTCATGCTGCTAGGATACTGGACATTTTGAGGACAGAGGATCCGTCCTTGGTTTGCGAAACATCCGCTTTGTGGATGGTGACAGCGAAGTGCCGTCTAACACGAGTCATGACACTGCCGATCGTTGCTGGATCACCGGACATGCTCAAAACGTTGTCCTTGAGCGTGGACTTCACTCCCTTCCCCCACGAGATGCCTAGTTCCTGATCGATAGAGAACGGAACATTGATCCATGGGAAGTAGGTCGAAAGTTTCGAATACATTTCCTCGTGAACAATTCTCATGACTTGCATAAGTTCTGGGATGTACAGGTCAAGAATTGTTGAGTCGTGGACTGTGTTGAAGATCACGGTCCGAAGCCCTTCGGCCGCTAGCCTATACTCGATTCGAGCCACGGAGTCAATGCACAAATCACCTACCATTCCCTGAATCGGATGGTTTACTGAAATGTTGTGGGCGTGGTTCAACATTTCATCGTCGTCGGCATCAATCTGATCTACAAGCGGACGAATTCTTCCGAACCTGGAGACTGCGCACTTATGTTCCTCTACGAACCGGTGCTGCTTTTCAATCCATGCCTTCAGTTTCGGCATGGCATCGAAAAAGTCTCGAATGATTTTCTTGATGACGTGGATCTGCTTCTTGGTCTGTTCAGCGATGGCAGTAGCACCACGGCCGAACAACAGACCCAGCACGATCGACTTACTATCCTGACGCTGTTCCTCTCGGACTGCTTCGATCGGCACTCCGAAAGTTTGGGAGGCCATATGAATGTATGGATCTACACCTCGCTCGAAAGCATCACGAAGACCTTCGTCCCCCGTTTCAATGACGAATGCACGAACTTCTGCCTGCGACAAGTCACCTTGGAGAATCAGTCCATCTTGGCCGAAGCGACTGATGAACAATCTTTTGATAGATGACTTACGTGGGATCGTATGTAGGGAGGGGGCTCTAGTGCTCAATCTTCCGGATACGGTTCCATCCTGGAAGTAGTTTGTGTGGATGTGATTGACGCCCGTGCTGATCTCGAATCTGTTCGTTACCGACTGAGATTTAGCGCCCTCCTCAGACTTCACGAACAGGTATTCAGGCAGTTTGGTTGCATAGCTGCTGAAGAGCTTGGCTGCCTTGTTGTACTCGCCAACGGCAAGGAGACACCTAGCGTGCTCATGCATGCCGTTCTCCTCGCAGAGAGCCAGCAGGGCGGCACGAGCTACCTTGTTTGTGGTGGGGCCAAGATCCTCAATCTCCGGCAATCCTAGGTATCGTGGGTTGTAGAAGAACTTCGATACCTGATCCGGACTGCGCAGATTGATCTGATCGACGATCAATTCTGGCTCATCCTGATTGATTACGAATTTCTCCGTAGGCTCCATTTTGCGATTGATCTTCGCATCGGTACCTCCGCACTGTGGACACTGATCTATTTTAGGTCTCTTACCTTCCTTTGTATAGTAGGCTTTGTAGGAGCATCGTTCGCAAGAGATGTAGTAGACGGATTTCTTTTCGAATACCTTTCTTTTTGGATTCGCTTTGGTGTGATCGAGCAACCAGACAGCGTGAGCCGGAGAGGTATAGATGGCATTGTATGCCTCGCTCATCCGGTCTTCGAGTTCCTTGGTTACGGCAGGAATCTCGGCATCATCGATCTTTGCACCTCGAATCTCAATGTTGAGGATTGCTCGCCACGGGAACATAGTTCGAGCTTTGAACGCTTCGAACATATTTGGGTAGACTACCGGACAATCAAACTTCTTGTAGTCGACTGACTCTAGCTGCTTACGAAGGATCGGAACTAGCTGTAGAGTTGCATCAGCATCCGTGCAGCCGTAAAGCTGCAATACTGGTTTGCTGAGATTTGAGTAGCGACGGTCATCCTCCGGCATGGCAGCCAGTTCTTCATCGATGATTCTCTTGTGAGACACCCAACCTAGATACCTGGAGGTCAGGAATCCCAGGTTGTTAGGCAGGCTCCCGCCGTGGCGGAAGTGGTGAGCCAACATCGTGTCAAACTCAAATATCTTAGTTTCTAGTCCTAGCTTGACTCGGAAGTAGGATTCATCGAACTTGTAGTTCTGTCCGACCACCGGAATCTCTGCAAAGATTCGGGCCATCTGATCGCGAAGGACCGCGATGTTGAATGGATTGTTGAATGTGCCGTCGTGCCTATACAGCAACGGAACAATGAATGCCTGCCCAGGATTCCAGGCAACCTGGATCGTGGCAATGTTGTGGTCTACCGGATATGGAACGGGGGTTACCTTCTTCTTGATTAGGTTGTTCGATTCAATATCGACTGCCGCCATCCCGTAGACTTCCAGCTTCCCTCTGCGAGAAAGATCAATAATCTCGTCAACCTGAGAAATCAGCTTCTCCGGAGAGTCAATCCAGCGATAGTCTGTCTGTCTGGGCGGCTCCAGGTGGGCCTTGCCCATCATCATATCTGCAATGATATCTTGTGCAGCACTAGCTTTGTGTCTTGCGTAGCCAGGAGACCATGTAGGGATGATTGCAACTTCACCCCAAGGCATATTGGTCTTGTAAACTTTCCCGCGGAGCTTGCCCATTCCATCCTTGGTGCTTGTTCGCATCAGGGTTTGGAAAGCTTGTCGACCAGTTACGAAGATTACCTTTGGCCGGACAATACTGAACTCTTGCAGGATGTAACCTAGGCAAGAGCTAATTTGGACATCGGTAGCTACCGCTTCATACGGAAGACTGCACTTCAGAAGACTTGTGAAGTAGCAATCTTCTTCGGCGTAGCCTGCCTCATGAAGGATCCCGACCATACGACGATCCGACCAGGAAAGCCCGGCCGAATCATCATTTCTAGTGGGGCTGTCGGATACGAACGCAAAGGTTGCGCTCGCTGATCCTCTTCCACCAAGGCATTTACTCTTGGCGTTCTTGCAGAGACCGCAGCTTTCGCACTGCGGCCCCATGCGGAAGATATTAGAATCAATTCCCGACAAGCTCTGCGGTGAGACGAGTAGCGTAGGCATATTCGGTGTCTACTTCGACGAAGCCTGCGCCTGCGATATCGAGAATGTCTTCATCGGTTCTGTCTCGGAAGCCCATCACAGTGATTTGACATCCCCAGTTCATTTCCGCGAACTCAAGGATAGGAGCCAGCCTAGCATCGCCAACTGCAACGACAAGATGCGAAACGTGAGGAGCAGCCATCAGAATTGACTTGGCCACTTCCTGAATCCACCATCGAGACTCACTATCCCCGTTCTTGGAAAATACCTCATAACCCGTGCTCTTGAGCGCAGCGAGGAACTTTCTTTGTCCGGGCATGTCCTTTGTGTGCACAACAGCGTGCGAGATTTCTCCGAACTCGGAGACCTTGTTGTAGAGCTTGACGTAATCTACGTTACCGCCAAGAACTTCCTTGGCAGCATAGAGATACGGAGCATCGACTACCAAACCGACGTAATTGTTCTTCATTGGGAATTTCTATTAGATAGCAAGTGCGTCGAATACGATTTTGTCCGACTGGGCGACCAAAATTACCCCCCATGGCGGATCTACTGTTTCGTCACTGGGTACGTTCATCTCACGGCGATGGTGTGCCTCCCATAGTTGCACCGCCTCGCCGTAGTCGCGAGCAAGCACATGCTTATCATAGTCGCCGTCCTGCACATGATATAGGTTCAATCTACCACATCCTGCTAAAGTTGTAGTCATGGGTTTAGACTCGGCTTGAGCACTTCGGGCACTGTCCGTTCGTTTGCATAGCAAGGACACGGCCGGCAAGGGCTTCAATCTTGTTGCGGATCTTTGGCTTATCGGCTGCATGTCCGCGAGCGATGGCTGTCACAATATTTAGCAGTTCGTAGAGAGTTCCGCGAGGAGCGAACTCATTGATTCCGTCCTGCACGGCACTGCGAAGACGATCAGTAGACCCTGCAATCTTCAGTGCGCGCATGACATACTCGTGCGGATTTGGGACTACGATTTCATCCGCAAGAGTGAACTCTTGCGTGAACCGACGACTGAGCTTCAGCGCATCGTCGAACCCCTTTCGCAGACTGACGATCGGATCGTTCATGTCGACAACCGAGAAGTCGCCTTCTTCCATCCGCTGCATGCCGTTGGCGCAAACCAATCGGTAGGCAAACGGATTCACTGTAACACTCGAATTGACGTGGACACGAACACCGACGTGCACCACATCGCCAACTGTACGCACCGGACTGAAAGTTTGTGCAGTGACAAGACGAAGATCGAACTTCCCGCTTCCTAGATCAACAACCTCAGCCGACCCGGCCACGTCTGGTTCGTCCTTCAAGGCATTCCATGCGTCGGACAGAGACATAAACTCGTCTTCTGCTTTCTTACGCACAATAATAGAAGCAACCTGATTGTCTCCGGTTGTGCTGATCGAGAGGCTAGGAGCTTCCGTCACAGCCATTGCGCGGGTCTTCTCCAGGGCCTTGGTCGCAAGGTCTAGATCCGTCTCACAGCTATTCAGAAATTTGCGAGTCAGACCATAAAGCTTCAGGATGGTCCGTTCGGGAAAATCTCCCATTACCATGGATCGGCCCTCAGCTTGCATTTCCAGACGGATTGTTTCATCCAGGATCCGTGGAATGATTCTGATGGTATCCATCGAGGTATTGAACCTGCGATGATTGATTTGCTGTACGACAGCCTCTGTGGCGTCCTTCGAGAGAATAGTAGTGGTCATGTGTGGCGGGCAACCTAGCAATTCGAATCGCAAAAGTCAAGCTTAGACTTCGGAAAACACACAGAGTCTTGCAGGATCTAGCATGGCGGCAAATCTTTGAATTCCGATTTTCTCTGCGTAAATCGATTCTGTTTCGGCAAGTCGACCAGCAGACGCAATTCTTTTTGCATGCGATCGGTCTGGTGGATTGACTAGAACGACGATACCATTGACCGTCTTCAAAAGATTCTGCCACATCGTGAATCTTTCTTCGTGCTGACCGTCGAAGTGCTGAGAGGTCAGCATTGACCGATTCACTACAACCTTCAGATCCCTGAATTGACGGAAAACATCCATCGTCCATAGATGGCTCTGCTGAATGTCGATCCCACCCGGAAGATTGTGGAGGCTGCCACTGATCTCGTCCATGAACTTTTTACGCGGTTTCATAACCTCGTAAGGCAGGTAGGCAGGATGAGCGGTCGTGAATCGTTCGATAAGATGGTCCTTACCTACGCATCTCGCTCCCTCTACAATCACAATCCGATACTTGACCAACAGAGGGAAGAGTTCATCAGTCTTTGCTAGAATCAATCTCGACGGATTCATGATAAATCTAATCTTTTGAGGGTTACCTTGTTCATCTCGCCAACCGAAACTTTGTGGTCGCAGACATAAAGAATCGCTAGTTTGATGCGGACATGAGCATCGGCAATATCCCTGTCTGTGGCATCCAGGAAGGCAGCATAGCAACGCACAGGAGCCTGTCTATGATCTCCATCATGTCCGAATGTTTTAACGAATGCCAGGAACTCGTCTGTGGGATCTACCATCAGATCATACACTAGTCGGTCTTCCGGAGGCAAGGAACTTCTGACCCTTTCGAAGAGTTCCTTTTCAATCAAATTATCTAGCGGATCAGTTGCTGACAGGTCAACCCCTGCAATGTTTTCCGAGGCATCTGTATCCGATATGTCACTAGATTGTTGCGAATAGATACTAACGTCCTTGGCGTAAGTTTCGACTTCTCGAATGTCTTCGGCCTCGCCGCAGAACTCACAGATAGGAAGCTCTTGGAATGACAACCTGGACACAGAACCGCAGCACTGGCACTGTACGGCTCTTCCTGTGCGACCCATTCTTTTTCGGGCCTTAGCATACCGATTCATATCGATGCATTTGTTCCTAAGCTCCGTTCGGCACATCCTAGTGAAATCTTCTGATTTCGAGATAGGATCGATGCGTTTCGTTAGTTTCCAGATGCTCTGGATAAGTTCCTGCTTGATGTCTGCGGCGTCTAGCCTACCAGGAATTTCGTAGTCTACTGATAAGGATGATACTAGTTGAGACCACTCCTTTATGAGGGATTCAGAGAATCTTGTCTCTAGCGGTGCTTCGCCTATGTCCCTGAGTGTGGCGATCTTCTTCAGGGATGGCAGAGACTTCATCATCACACAGGAGTAGCTTCGATAATCAAGGCTTCGCTACTGACTACAGAGGAAACATCACCAACAACAATCGCAGCCTCGCCCACCAGTTTACTGTGTGAGTCATCAGGCGAAATCGGCATGGTGTATGTCATGACTCGAATATTGTCCCATGGGATGAATGAGATTAGCTCTTTGCATTGACCCCAGTTGACCGTGACGCCCTGAGCAAGCACATCTGTAATCAGTCCGATGACACTTAGAACTTTCTTGTTAGGATCAGGGTCGATGCTCTCCCACAAAAGAAGTATAGCAATTTTGCCGGTAAAGTGGTTGACTAACGTAACAGATGAACTCATGGCGGTTACACACTACCTAACCCAAAGGCTGCTGTCGAGTAGAAGCTGAACGGTTTTGCGGAATTGATGCGATTCATGAAGTCTGGATCTGAGTCAGGATCGAGTTTCCTATCCTGATTGCTGGGCATATCGACTAGGTAGACATCAATTCCACGAGCTTTTAGCCACTGACAAAGTTCTATGGCTTCTTTTCGGGCATCAGCGTCTAGTGCTATGTAATAACGCTGAAAACCTGCATCCATCAGCATCACTCGTTGTTCTAGTGATACTTCCTTACCGAAGGTAGCTACTGCATTCACGCCTGCTGCAATCGCAGAAAATACGCCCTCAGTAATAATAACCCATTGGCAGCCGATCTTCTTGACTTGATCTAGCCCGAAGATGTAGTGTTTCTTTTTCACATCCTCTGGATTCAGATACTTGGGCTCGCGCCGAGTGTAGGATCTAGCTACCCAGAAGACTACTTTCCCATCGTGCAGCGTCGGAACAAAGATTCGACCCTTATACTTTTCGTTTGGGCCTGGAAGAATATGCCCGTCCAAGGCAGCAGCAATCTGGTAATGATTGATCTGCTCCATGGTCAGACCACGACCACCTTCGTCTTTCGGGTTAGTTAGATAGTTCCAGGCTGCCGGCACCATTAGCGGATGGGCAACAGGACATGGGTATTCTAGTTCCTCGGTGTTGTCGTATGGAATCTCTTCTGGCTTTGTTTCGCTGAAGATGCTCATACCCCTGGCAATCTCTGCCCAATCCCTTATCTGAGCTTCTACTGATACATTCAGGAAGTTCAATAGAGCTACTAGCGGTCCTTTCCATCCGCAGCGAAAGCATACAAACTTCTCTACATCAGCATTGACATGCAGATGTCCTGATCGATCTTCGCTCTTCTTCTTGAGTGGGCACTTAGGACAGTGGAATCTCAACTCAGGCTCAGGAGCCGGAAGATTCTCTCCTAGTTTCTCAACTAGGATATGCGTCAGTGCTGCAACGTTCACTGCGTTACTTCGTAAATCTGTGCCTTAGCTAATTCTGCTCGGCAAGGGATTCGCCAGCCGACCCCTGGTCCGCGCCGATTCTTGAGGATCTTTAGCTGCATCTTATGCTCAACAGCTTCAGACTCACTCTGAATGATTGTGACAACGAACTCGGCCTTGTCGATCTTCTGCATTGATCTACCGATTGTATCTAGAGACGGAGCTTTCTCTTTATCATAGCCATCACGATTTACCTGACTAGCGGTCCACAAAGGGCATCGGTAGTCCACAGCAAGGTCGAGAAGTTCACTGGCCAGACGACCGTAAGCATTGTATGAGTCGTCTCCTTTCTTCCCGGCTGGCGGCACAGCCATTTCATCCAGGTAATCTACTAGAATGAGATCCGGTGTCCACCCCTCTAAGGTTTCGATGGACATGAGGATCGAGCGAAGGTTATTTGCTGTAGCTTCGCTAGGCTTCACATAAATAATTCTGAGATTTCGCTTGTCAAAACATATGGATAAATCGCGGATCTTCTGGAGGTATACACAATCATTCTCCTGGACCTTAGAAATCTCACAGTTCGTCATATTTGCGGCCAGACGACTTGCGATTTCAGGCTCCTTCATTTCGAAGGAGAAGTAGACCACCTTCTTCCCTTGCTTGAATCCTGCCGCGGCAAGATTCACCAGCACCATGGATTTCCCCTTGTTGCTAGGGGCCATGACGAATGCAATCTCGCCACCGCCAAGCCCACCTTTTAGGTACCGATCCATTGTCTGGTAGCCGGTTGACACTCGCCGATCAGAGCTTCCAAGATCACTTTCTGTGCATAGTGCTCGCATGTTCGGAAGCACTGTCACCAGATCAATGCCGATGTTCTTAGCCGCTCCGACAATCAGGGCTTTCTGGATTTTCTTCTCTACGCCTTCTAGCTGAACAGTGTCGTCCCCCTTCTCGAAATCTGTAATCAGGTTGATGCTGTCCATCATTGCGATTTTCAGGGCCTGAATCCTTCCGAACTGCGCTACTTGATCCCTGATTCGATGGATGTCCGCAGTCTGTAGCGGAATGGAATAGATTCGATAAAGGTCGGTAACCAGTTTGTCGCGATCCCCGTCACGCCATCCTAGTTTTGTGGCACGATCGTAAACAATCTGGACGACGGTATCCCGACCGGGCTTCTGGCGATACTTATCAAAGAACTCCAGAAGTAACCGAATGATTTCCTGCTCTGAGTAGTTCTCGAAATACTCAGGACGGAGTGCGTCTCGACTACTCACCAGTAGTGTTGAGTCCTGCAAAAGTGCAGAGACTATGAGAGACTGATACTCAGCGGTGAAGCGGTAATTCATTCAGTCTCAGGCAGCCAAAAGGGCTGGAATGCTGCTGATGGCTTCTTGCAGGCTCATCATTCTTGGCTCGAATCCAAGAAGCTTGTAGATCCGGCGGCGCATTGCAGAGTGCTTCTTCAAAACGCCATGCTGTCTGTCGTCGAAGTCGATCACTACAGCACCGGTCTTGTTGTCTGTCGCAGTAAGAGGACGAAACAATCTTTGTGTTGTCACCTGATCTGCTTTGCCACCGACCGCCAATACTAGCGCATTCACATGCGGGAAGTCAACTCCTTCGTCGCCAATCTGTGTTGCGATCAGCACATTCCCGCCGCCATTCAGCATGAGCTTGTAAGCATCGCCGATTGATCCGCGAATCCAGCTAGAAGGATTTCCGCGACAAGTCAAAATAGATTTGCTACCTTTGGCGAACAATGGACAGAGTCCATTCCTACGCATCATTTCAAACAGGGCTTCCCCGTGCCCTACCTGTTTGACTAACACCAGAGGAAGGTAGCCACGAGCAACAAGAGCAATGGTCGCCGTGGCGATGGCAAGATTTCGCGAATCATTCTCCACGATGCCAGCAGAGTAAACAGACTGCCACTGATTTCCGTCGATGTTGGCAACTTCCTCTGGCTGAGTATGCTTGATCTGGATCACCTGGACAGGGACCATCAGACCAAGATCCTGGAGTTGACCTAGTGTCACATCCACAATCGGCGGCCCGAACAAACCAACCAATTTCCAGATGTCAGGATCAAACTTCTTTTCGGAAGTGTTGATGACAGAGAAAGGTGTCCCTGAATATCCTATTCTCCATGATGCTGGGCAAAGTAAGGCTGCTCTGTAGTAGGTGTCCGCAGAAGAATGGTGGCACTCGTCTACCTGCATGACTTCGATGGATTCCAGCCATCGCATCATATCCTTGTCTTTGTGGTTGGCCCATACGGTCTGAAGCATAGCTACGCAATGAGTCTTGTGGAAATCTCGTTGAGAACCTTGAACAATTCCTGGATCAAGTCCCCACTTCCTAAGGTTCTCCACATGCTGCTCAAGGAGGGCCACCTTCTCGACAAACATAACACTTTTGTAACCGAGCGTTTTTGCTAGGGCAGCCTGCATCAACGTCTTGCCGGATCTAGGAGGAGCGGTTACGATCCCGCGACCAAGCTGCAAGGCAGTCTTTACTGCGGCAAGTTGGTAGTCTCTAAGCTTCATGCCATCGCAGATTTCAGAATCCACTTCGATGGCAATTCTCTTCGTGGGTTTCACGATCTCCATCTGCGGGGTGATGCCGTGCTTCCCTAGGAAGTCCAGCATGTGTCCCAGGAACCCGGTCGGGAATTTCTGCTGATGAGAGTCGAGCCAGAAACTAATCTTTCCGTCGTAGTAGGGGTTGAACTCCGAAGATTTGGGAGGATTTGGGTTATCGAACCGGAGCGCAGATACCCATACGGCACGCTCGTAATCGGAGGCGAACTCCATCCCCATGCAAAGATTCGGCTTCAGTAGGAGTCGCACAACTCCCATCCTTACAGTATGATGGCACCAGAAGTCAAGAACGAATCGAACGATCTGCTAAACTACGGTGTAACCGGATTTCCTACCTTAACTAGAATCTTGAAGGATTTTTCGAAAAGTTTCTTTCGCAGAAAGCAGAAGTTCCAAGGCTTTCATCTTGCCTTAGCACCGAGGATTTGGTAAGATTCTGCCCAATCGCGAAAACGCTTCGTTCTCGCTGCGCTGGCTCCTCTGGCTCTCACGCCGAAGGTTTTGAACCGATGGTGAAGCTGTTCCTTGACGATCTGCGTACGCCCCCTCCTGGCTGGACCCTCTGTCGAACACTGGAAGAAATGTTCGCAGAACTGATCGAACCGACTGAAGTAGTGACTGCTATTTCCCTGGATCACGATCTTGGGAACTCTGACTGCAACCGCACCGGTTACAACATCGTCCGCTGGATCGAGGGACGAGTTGCAACGCAAACTTATCCTTACGATGGATCGTATCCGGTTCCTGAGCTTTTGATTCACTCGGCGAATCCGGTCGGAGAGAACAACATGCGTCGCGGAATCGAGTCTATCCATCGGTTCCTGGATGAGCAAGGTATTCTGCACGAGCCAACGGAAGCGGCCGAAGAAATTCGGAACTACCACCACGGGATCCTGCTAGCGGCCATGGAAGCTGATCTTGCTATCCGTCGTCTGCTTGGTGAGACGGTAGCGGTAACGGATGATCTTCCGGTGCCTGAACCAGTCTGCTAGTTTAGACTGGAAAATCTACAAATCTAGACCGATCGCATGGAAATACTCCATCCGTTGAGGGCCAAAGTCTGGGAAGATCCTTACGCTTGGGCGGAAGAAGTGCTGATTTTGGCTGAACTGAACGAAGTTTCGCTCGCAGGAATCCGGGATTTTCGAGCCAAGTTGAAAGAAAGGAAGCTTGACACCGATGGAGTGATATGGCTCCAAGAGACTGTCAACAAAGGACTTGAGGATTCCGGGATCTGGCTTCACTACAAGTATGGGCTTGTGGTTGGGTAAACTTTCTTGAATGTTTCTAGATGTTGTGGTAACATTCGGTCCGTGGATTGCTATTTTGGCTTCCACAAGGTAACCAATACTATGACTACGACACTAGAGACTGCTCCTGCGGCGATTCCTTCTCTTCCTGCTCTTGCCTGGGATGCCCAGTTCCGGGACCTGAAGGCTCGCTTCCCGAAGGCACCTGATTCGGTGATCTTCGCTATCCATGGCGTCCAACAGAACCCGAGCGTCGCGCTCGCGGATCTGAAGGCCCAGGCTGACATGCACGGCATCCGCATCACTGCGGCATCCGTCTCTGCGGCCAACCGTCTTCTGACGGCTTTCAACACTGCGACCCGGAAGACGGTGGCGCGCAAGACCCGAGTTCAGCCCAGCATTCCTCGGAATGTTCGCCGTGCTCGTGCAGCCAACATGGGATCCGCCCTCAATACGGCGGACCAGATCAAGCAGATCGTCACGCGAATCCAGGCGGATGCGGCCGGCGAGGCGAGCAAGCTGCGGGATGCTGTCTCGCAGTGCGTTCGGATCTTGCAGACCGTTCTGTGATCTGATCGTGCCTGCTCAAGAATCGCCTGCGGGAGTTGACTCCCGCAGGCTTTTCTGTTAGAAGGGGTAAACCATGATTTACGCGATTGAGTGTACGAAGTTTTTCGGGGTAGAGATGGAGGCCAAGCAAGGTCTTGCAAACGAAGTTGCCCAGAAGTCAGAAGGCTTTCTTGGGGGATACGTCGCTGGCCGAAGGACTATTGAGGATGCTTGGCAGACCAAGACATTCTATCACTGCTCTGAGCCCTGTAATGATGATTTCAGCGGTCCGAATCTTCCAGGGAACTGTCAGTACGTCGGGATTCCTGAAAGTCTGGCCCCCGCACTCGGGATCAAGCTACCAGTGCCTTCCATTCCCGCATAGATAGATATTTCGACGCGACGTAGAGCCCGTTCCTATCGTAGTGGGCTTCCTTTTCAGGAATCGCACGTACCCAGCGCACATCTCCATCGAAGAATCTTTCGGCTTCGATGTAGGTCTTTCCGTCGATCTTGGCAGACTCGCGCTGTGCCATTAGGCTAGCAGCGCGAGAGTAATGCCCTTCAGGATCGCTTCCTGAAGATAGCTGGTGACATTCGTTGCCACCACACGGAGGAACTTGGCTTCCAGATTGCTCTTCTGGGCTTTCAAGTTATCGAGTTGCTCGGCTACATTCTCGCCGGCTGCCATGCGGGCTCCGACAGCTACCGCATTTAGGGTGATTCTCGCAATCAACGCAGCGGTAGCAGGGTCAGTAACTCCGCTCTCTGCCTTGATCTTGTCGAGAAGTCCGTCTAGGGATTGAGTCACTTGGTTTCTCCTGCTGGTGTGAAATCGACGTAGTAATCTTGCCCGGCCTTGAAATGATCCTCTCGAATGGTGCCGAGCTTGATGTTGGCGTTCGGAGTTGCGGCGAAGAATGATCTGTTTTCTTCGCTACCTGCGGTAACACAATGAAACTCGGCTTCGTAAACAATCGTTCCGTTGCCCCAATCTCTTTTGGAGACGCACCCGCAACGCACCTTGCAGCGAGTAGAACTCACTGCGGCACCGTCCGGGCGCGATCGGCCTTGATCTGCTCCACTGTCGGTCCGTCAACACGGATCCGCCACGTCTCTACAGTATCCAGGTAACCGCCGCGATCGACTTCATTCAGGGTCGAATCAGCCTTCAGGTAATCTGTGTAGCGAGGAGCAACGGCACGGTAGGTGTCTAGCTCGGCCTGCGGAACCTGACATGACACCAAAGAAAGACACAGACCGATAGTGGTCAGCTTAAGGAACTTGTTCATGACTCTGTGTATACTACTGCCCATTTCCAGCAAATCAAGCGACAGGTTTCTCGATTTCCTTTTCTTCTTTCGGGGCAGGGACTCCCTTGAATACTGCTGCCGTCTTGATAATGTTTTCGCTGAAATCCGTGATTGCCTGTGACACAAAATAAACTGCGAAGGCAGCAGTCAGCCACTTCAGGGCTTCGGGATCTAGTCCGATGGACTCATGGACAGCTTTGGTCCACAGAACCACCAAGGCCAGCAATGCCTTGAATTTCTTGCTGCTCATCAGATCCCAGAAAAGAGTAGGTGCTACAATTGGCATAACACCATCAGAAAACGGAACGAACTAGAACAACGTGTGAGGGGTTACTGCAAAAGAATCTATCTCGTTGCCGGTAGAAGTGTTCTTGCAGACAACCGTCATGGCTTCTGCTGTCATCGAAATAGTGACGAAGTGATGGTCACTGGAATCAATGATAATTCCGGGAGGATCGGAGATACCCCATGTCCATGCCTTGACCGTGTGGGCCGGTGAGATACCGCCACAGACTAAATGATAGGTGATCTGTCCTTCGTTGTCCGGATAAATTGACTCGATAGCGCCTCTTTGGTATGAGTGCGCTTGTCCGAAAAGAGCTAGGTCTGCTCCGGATTGTTTAACAAGAGGGTATAGGTTTGTTAAAAGGAAGCGATCTGTGCCGGTCCCGTTTCCGAATGATTTGCTCTGATCCCAAAGAGATACACGGAATGGGTTGTGTCCCAGAATGATTCGATAGCTGGCGGACTTCCATGCTGTGCTATTGAATTCGTTGATAGCCCAGTCTCTCTGGACGTTAGTTAGGCTTGGCCGACCAGAGGAAGTGGTGTCAAGAACAACAATTCGGGCTCGTCCGATCGACTCGGCATAGTAGCTTCTAGTCGAACTAGGGAACATTGCATTTGCAATGACTCCGTAGTCATCATCTCCCTTCGCAGCCAGCATTCCCTTGTCTAGGATGCTGGCAGAGATCGCTGTGTACCATGCAGCCCAGTCTTCATAGGATTGATTTCCCCATCTCTTTGCAATACCTCCACAGGACAGGTACATGCCTACTTCGCCCATCTCTTCAATTGTGTGCTGAAGCTGCGGGTAGGAACTTGAAAAGAATCCCTCAGGGCTGTTTAGGACTCCCAGGACAAGATCGGTGGTCGACCCGTGAGTGGTATAGGATCTTTGTGTAGCTGCCAGGAATCCAGGTCCGACAACCCGGAAAGTAAACATTGTGTTCTCTGGTAGATCGTTCAACTGCACATAGTGTGTGCTTCGTGGCTGTCCCGCAACCTCGGATACTACCGTAGATGTTGCTGCAATGAACGATTCAGAAGTTCCGGGCGTAGCTACGTTGACTCCATGTCCAGCGGTATTGTTCGAATCTGTCTCCCACCAAATGATGGCAGAGTTGTTCGTCAACTTATAGGCAACTGGAATCTTGGTAATGTTCATCGAGGCGAAGAAGTGAAGAAATACTCTACAGCCAGATCGTTGTTTGCATTCGAAGTTACTCGAATCGTGTAGCCATCATCAGTCTTGAAGTCGATGATTCCGCCGTTGAACGTCAGAGCGTTATTGATTACTAGATCGCGGTTCGTCATCAGGTTGGCAAAGTCACAGTCAACTAGGACGGCACTGCGAGTTTGCAGAACTGCCCGTAGCGGACCAAGGAAGCCATCACGCCAGATGATTTGATCGCTGGTTAGCCACCTAGTAATTGGAACATTCAGGACCGTGAATGTAACCTGATATCTTCCGATCATCGGTGGCTCTTCGGTGCCAATCACTACACCTTCGGTGTTCTTGGCAATGACGACAACACCATCTTCGATGATGTCGAACTTCGCCACAACCTTTACGGCTCGATTAACCATCTTCTGATTCTCCTAGGTAACCGTAGTAACCACATGAGCACAGCATGTAGCTTCGATGCTCAACCTTATCCATTCGCACGGACAAGGACTTCTTGAGGCACTTAGGACACTGAATGATTGGCCCGTCTCCGGTAGTCTGGAGGCGCTCCCGCAGCATTGATTCTTCTGTGATGAGATCGTACGTCTTCTGAGGTTCCTGCTTCTTTAGCTGTGATCGTTCCTCATCAATCTTCTCCTTTGGAGTGACAGTGAAGTTTTCATCATCACTCTCACAGAGAAGGTCAACACGGTCCTTGATACTGGCATACTTAGCCTTGATCTTGTCAATAGCCTCGGTTCCTGCTTTCTCTGACAGGCTGCGCATAGCAATGGTATCGACAGTCAGTCCTAGCTGCGAATCTCCGAGGAACATTTCGATTTCCTCGTCAGTCACATCCATGAACTTCCGTAGGACCCATGCAACCCATCCGTCAATGTTCTTGATTACGCCAGTTCCTGGGATAATCAGGCCCGTCGTCGGATCCGGCTCTTGCTGCAAACCTACGAGTGTCAGCATGGAAGTGATGAGTTCCATCCTGGCCTTGTAGATTTCGATCTTCGCCAGTTCCTCAAGCTGATTCACCGCAGCCATCTTCACCGTGAACTTAGAAGTCATTCTTCCCAGTTCATCACGAGTCTGCTGGCCTTTCTTGATAAGGTGAACTTCGCAAATCCAGCGAACACCCATCTTGAAGGATCGCTGGATTCGCTTCACCGATCGAGCAAAGCGAACATCCTGACTGGCTAGCGTTGCCTTGGCCGGTGTGTCTGATTCGAAGCCCATAAACCCAGCAGGGATTCGGAGCGAGCCAAACAACTTTCTGCGGAAGTGGTCGACATCATTGATGTCTCCTTGTGGCTGTCCGCCTTGCTGCCTCTCGACCGTGGTAGGATCTTCCTTGCCATTCAGAGGCAGGAAAATATCCTCATCAGGAGTACGCATGTTATACTCCTGCCGCATGCCCATACCTGGATTGATGGCTAGATGCTTACGAACCTGCTGGCGGAACTCGTGAATTGTTCTCCAAGCCTGAGTAGGTGTGGAACCCTGAACATTCACCTTGTATACATCGCGGTCCATGCCGCGAGCCATGCGGTAAAGCACCAGCATATCCTCAGTCATCTTCAACTGCTGGTAAGCCCTGCGGCAACCCATAAGGATTGAATCCCCGTGCTTGCCATCACGGTTGTTCGACTGTAACCGGAAGTGTGCAAAGTCCCATGGATAGCTAACCTTCTGGTGCTCCTTGATGTTTTCCCAGATACATTCATCGGGGGCCAGGATACCAGCAGCAAATCCTTGAAGTTTTCCGTCTAGATCCTCAATTCTACTGAGGCGGGCGGGATGCACGAAGCCTAGTCTCAATACACCGACACTGTCCGACGTAACGATGCGTTCGAAGTTATCTCCATACTTGCACATCGTGCGAACAATTGACGAGGCGCGATCGTCGAGCCCAAGACGAACAATCAAGTCCATCAAATCGGCTCGCAGATTCGCGTCAGGCGATTCAATCCATACAACCCGCTGTGTGTCTGGATCTGCCTGGGTGGCTTCCTCGGTATACAGATCCAGGGCCGAATTAATCAGGTCGTAGGCATCCATCTCCTCAACCAGGGTATAGATAGGACCCCGCTGGTTACTGAATTGAAGAGTGTTGCGATAGAATGTTGATGACTTTCCATTGTCATCGCCAATGTTGTAGATAGGATCAACAGAGATTTCTTGATCCAGGCCAAACATTCGGCGAAGACCGTCCCATTTCGGGAGATATGAGTCTACAATGCGCTGGACAGGCCCGTAGTCGGTTTGCGGAATAATCGGAGGCAATCCCAGTGTCACCCTAGTCCGAGATGACATTGTTGCCACCTCGTCAAAAGATAGACTCTTCGCTTCGATTAGCTGTGCTAGTTGGCTGTTCCGCATGATTATTTCTTACGTCAGGGCTGATAATCGCTGCCGATCGCCCAACTGTCATTGGTCAGAAAACGCGATTCAGGATGTTTTGGAGAGGCATTAATGATTGCCTGGGCCGGAGAAATTGATGGAGGATCAACATCAGGCTCCTGCATCATGCAGTGGTATGCCACTCCGGCGACTGCATCCGCACAGTCTTTTCCACCCTTGATTGGAACCCCATCCAGATTTCTCATTTTCTGTGGATGGTCTACCTTCCACTTGATTCTTCCACCTACAGCCACATCGAAACGCTGAAGATTTGCAGCCTCTACTAAGAATTGATCGTGTTTGTAGTAGCTAATTCTTTCCTCCATGATAGCCTCTCGGAGGAAAGCATACGGGTGGCCGCTTTTTTCTTTGGCAACATCCACCGACAAAACTTCAGTAGGGATGCCAGACCTAGCCAATTGCTGGAGAAGGTCTGTGGACTGGTAAGTATCACCAGATACTTTGGTTATGGAGTATCCATAGGCCCTCAGAGCAATGATGAAGTCTCTGACGGCCGACAAGCGAATCTTCGATCCCTTGGCTGGGATTACTCGCAGAATGAGATCAATGTATATCCTAGGAAGCCTAATCTCGTGCTCGTGACCATCTGCATTGACATCCTTCTTCTTTATAATATCAAAGTCAGCCACATGCCCCATGGCAAACCCTAGAGCGTCACCAGATACTGCAAGGTCAAGATGAATGTATCTGCCGACAGTCGGCCTAACTCGCGGAACAAATCGTGATTGGACTGTTCGTAGTAGGGAATCTAGATCCAGGAAATCTTCAATACACTCTGAGTCCTCGAATCCAATATGAAACTCAACCTTTGTGAAGGGGTGAACTCTTGTGTCATCGATAGCAGAATGGATCCGATCTCTGCGCGGAATCAATGGAGCTACGGCACCTGAGGCAACGTTGGCAAGATCGCGCAAGGCTCCGTGCATATCTTCATCGAATGCCATGCGATGCTCTTCAGGCACCTGCATAACATTTGACTTATCAGGCATTTTCTCAAGTTCTACTGCATCGAGAATTCTAGGATCAGTGTAGTTGTCGCCAATGAATAGAGGGAAGGTCTTTCCGCCATACCTCCAAGGCTTCACTTCCCAGGATGTTTTCTCGATAATCAAAACATCGCGTGCGTCTCCGCGGCTCTTGATTCTTTCGGCGAGATAGGAATCCGCGCTACCCTTAGACGAAATCTGGATCATCAATCCAGGGATTTCTCCAAATCTACCGAATCGAGATTCAATTCGGCGAAGGGTGCTGTTGTAGAGATTCCAGGCTTGTCCCTTGTCATCCTCTGTGGCTTGGCCAGCAGCCACAGCCTTCATAAATTCCGTCTCGTCAATCAAGACGGAGAAGATGTTTTCACCAATCGCGTGGAGACCGGTAGAACCAATGTTGATCTTGATAGCGTTCGGAAGCTCAATCTCGGAAGTCTTCTTTTTGTTCAGCGGAAAGACTTCATTGAAGTAGGGGCTACCTTCGATAGCTGCTCGCAGATAGCTCGTCGCTACTGATTGAGCCTTGTACTTGAAGATGTTGTAGATACCGAACACAATGGCATGTCCAGGCAACATGCCATAGAACTTCTGCGGGTCGCGAAGGCAAGAGAGCCTATAGAGCTTGTAGACAAGAGCCAGGACAGCACAGGATGTTTTGCCGGTGCCAATGCTGCTACTAAGAATCAATTCCCAGTAGACTTTATCTGGGCGGAATAGCTCCTGCATCGTATCCGCCCAGGTTTGGAAGATACCTCCGCCCTTGTTCTCATCCTCCAGGGATGAAACAATATGCATCCCCAAATATTGTGGATCAGTAAGGAAGGTCATTACATCGACCGGCTTCCTTACATAATCCAATTCCCAGAGAGCAGACAGCGTAGGGATTGCGGCAGATGTCTCCCTTACCTCGCTCAGCATTCGGATCACGATTGATTTTTCGTGATCCGATAGAGCATCAAAGTAAGACCTGTCGGAGTGTCCGAGGTCTTCTAGAATTATCCCGAGTAGCCGTCTCTCTTCCTGGGTCTGCATCACCCGTTCATGGCTCTGATGTTGGTATCAGTTTTTCCGGTTCCTGTCCCACAAATCACCTGCGGTAGTGGGTAACCCGGATATGGATCATGAGGAACGTAAACTGGTTGCGGCGTCGGCCACCCAGGACCGGTTGGGTTATCTCCAATATATGGCTGGAATGGTTGAATCCATGGATAGTGCGGCTGTGGACGAGCTTCTAGGGCTTCGATTCTCTTTTCCAGAGCATTAAGTTCGTCCTTGTCGTCCATCAGCGCCCGAAGCTCGGCAAAGAGTTCCGCAATCTTCTGATCGAACATTGCAGTGGTTGCCGAATCTAGCTCTTCCTTCATTACTGAGCGATAGATTGTTCGCAAATCGTCAGCAATCTTCTTGATGCTTAGCTGACCCGACAGCACCAGTTGCTCAATTGAATCATCCTTATCTACTGCCTGCCATACTTCTGTAGGTCTAAGACCTACTAAGGTATCATCATGCACATGCAGGTAGTGGACACCGTCTGAGGGAGAGAGCTTGTTATCGTTCATGTTACCTTTCACCAATGCTTTCATGTAGCCTCTGCATTTCTTTTTGCATAACTACAATTTTGTTTTTGATTGCACTCCTGTCCCACGGCATAGCTACTTCTTCTTCGAGACGCAAATCCATTATCTGCTCTGCAAGATTTGATCTGCGAGCGGCATTCTCACAAGATTCAGCCAAATGACGGTAGCGGTAGTTACATCTGCATTTTTCACAGCAGTATTTCTTTCGCTTCGTAAGAGTCCCGCACCAAAGGCACTCACGCTCGGCTACAATCTTTACAGTCATCTCTGATTAGCAGTCTACCACAGGTAGCGGTATCTATGCAAGCACCTTCACCAATTCTACACCAGCTTCTCCAAACATGGTTTCTGCTGCTTCAATGGATTCTTTCCATCTCTCTGGATATTCAGCAGGACAGACAACTTTCGCTATGCCAGATTGAATGATTGCCTTAGCACAGTCGCAGCAAGGAGGGAAAGGCATCACATAAATTGTGCAGCCGGCTACCGAACTAGGTGCTGCAAGAATCGCATTCAATTCAGCATGGACAACATAGCGATACTTTTCATCCCGGTTGTTGAGCCTAACAGGATCGTCAAGAACCCCGCGAGGGAACCCGTTGTATCCTAGGCTAACTACTCGTCTTTTCTGATCGACAATGACCGCTCCACACTTCGTTGATTCATCTTTCGACCATGAGGAGGTCAGCGTAGCCATTTCCAGGAATCTTCTATCCCAAGTAGTAACCACTGTCTGACCTGTGTTACGAAGATATTCGGCAACCTGCTTCTCTATGTTTTCTTTTGATTCGAAGAACATTAGTCATTGCCTCCAGACATTTCTGTCTGGTGCCATGCAGTCACAGCCTCCAGTGCTTTGTCTACTGTTGAGAACTCATGGCTTCTTGACGGCCCTAGCGTATAGGAATAGATCGTGCAAATAGGATCAATCTTTCCATCCTCTGCCTCAAAGAAGTTTGGCCACTGAAGCGTGACCATTCCCTCAGCCATTTTCATGGCTGATCCCGCAGAATAGGCATGCATGTTTGCTTCCTGCAAGAGGCGACGAATCTCTCGCACCTTCAGCATGATTTCAATGCTTTCCGCTAGAGTTCCTAGATTCATGTTGATTTTTCCTTTCCTGTCGGTTACTAACGCATAGCGTTAGTAAAAACTAGCTTATCGAGCGTATCGTCTCCAAGCCGCTGCACAGAAATCGCCGCCCTTCTCCATCGACCAATCTGTCTGCCATGGGAAAACAATCCCCACAGATGCTAGATCGGCCACAGCACTTGCCGGCGGTCCCATCATCCACTGGTCTACCATTCGGCAGAACGCTAGACCCATTTCTTTGTCTCTACCTAGAAGTTTCATGGCAGTCCTGGTTCCGACCTGTGCCCCAAGAACCGGAGCCATGTAACCGGTAATCATCCATGCCCAGGAATCATGATTCGGAGAATTTACTGATCCCCATGTACGTGGGTGCTGCGCTAGCATCGAGCCATCGAATGGAGGCTCAAGCCGGAATCGCCAACATGCAGTCCAACCACTGCCAAACCACCAGGATCCGAAGAAATATCCATCTTCCTGAAACTTCGGACCAACGAAAGCTGTAGGATCTGCGATTGCCTGACAATTTAGAAGATGTCCGCAAATCACAATCAGTGCTTTGCGGCCTGCGCAGTGGCCACCCAACGGATACATCGTCCTGCCGTCTACCGTAGCTCCTACTTGATCCAATCCTCTCTGGACGATCGCATATGCCAACGGAGCTTTTGCCTCAGCAGAGGCGGTCGAGCACAGCATAACCGCTGCTTGCGAAACTACAGAAGCATACGCTGAGCCGTATCCTGGATGCTGCCAATCAGGAGTTCTGGTATCTGTGCTCCAGCCATCATACATTTCCCCGCTGAATCGACGAAGAAGATTCGTCAGATACGAAATCTCTGGCTTGTTCTTTCCCCAGCTAGTCCAGTCGACACCTAGTGTGTCAACATCCACTACAGACGGAAGTTTGCTGAAATCCACCAAAGATTCCGGTAGCGGCATCGTCCGAAGAAATCTTGCAAGGTAGTTGTTTCCAATCGCGGGTGGACGAAGCAACCCAGGTGCTACTGCATAAGGCACGAAAACAATCGCAACTGCTTCATCAATCACTGAGCGGCCGGGCGGGCTCCAGTAAACCGTACGACCCTGAGTAGCCGTGCTGGTTACTACTAAAGCATCACAAGGAACAACAGCACAAGGCAGAGAAAGATTCTGCGTGTGGACATCAGTTTGATTGGTTCCACGAACATTTAGTGCTGCACCTGCGGCACCGTCTGTGGTAGAATAGGCAGTGATTCTGGCTCCTACATCAGGAACCTGAACAATCCATGACCCATCTCTAGTTTGTGCTGCACCGTAATGACCTTCAACAGTCACAGAAATCTGTCCGCTGACAAGAACCTGCGCAGGAAGCGGAGAGCCTACTGCATTGAGAGTTCTTTCCTGCGGCAGAATAGCTTTGAAACTTTCAATGAAATCTCGGTCCGTCAAAGAAGTTTCTGGTGCGGACCCACAGGCCGCTAGAACCGAAAGAATCCCAATCCAGATTGTTTTACGCATTTTGAGCTTTCCTGTGTTCACCTATAACGAAGTTTCCCATGGAACGCAACTATCAAGTAGAAGATCCAACAAGACTCCTGACAGTGTCCATGGGCATAGTGACTGCGCGCTACCCTTGTGCACCTGTTCCAGGCTGTCCTGGTCTGTTTCTTCTGTTTTCCAAGCTCTGTGGCCGTCACGAATCTTTCTGAAAGTATCATTCTTTCTGGCCTTCCTGTCTTCACAGCTTGATTACTCATGGTGGTTCTGTTACAGGCTGAAAATCTTCTGCGGTGCTCAAGTTCCTTCTTCCGCTGTCCGATACTTGAGTCATGGACAAACTTTCGCTCTTCCGAACTGATCGCTTTCCTGCTCATGTGGCGCTAGTCCTTGCATGGAGGAAGTGGATCAGGTATCGCAGTCAGAGCATCTTCCAGGATGGCAAGAGGGGTGTTGTTCTACGTCTGTTAGGGGACATGCCTTGCTTCTTCTGCTAGGGAGCTAGAAAGATTCTAGTTGACTTCTGGGAAACTTTCTGATAGGATGTGGTCATGCTTACACGAACCAAGGAAGCTGGCTTCACTCTGGCCGAACTGATCTTCTCCATCGTGATGATTTGTTTCGCAGTTTTTGTCGTCTGGCTGGTCATCATGATTTTCCCTCGCCTGCTGGATCTTTTGGACGCTCTGATCGTCTGGCTGAAGAAGTAGCATGGAAACTTCGCCTAGCAGCTTGCTCCACTACTGGAAAGATGGCAACACGTCTGTTGACGTTAACCTTGATCCTCCACGTCCTGAAGAATCCAAGCCTTTCCATGTCGTGATTCGAAACAGGGGAGTGATTCCTTTGAGCTACCTTGTGTTCGCCCGAGACAAGGAGCATGCGAGTAGCCGTATTCTGAAATCTCTGAAAAAGTGCGCCAAGCTTTCAAAGTCTTCCTGCGGGCCGCATAGGGCCGTAGATTTGCTCAAGAGCCTCGCTGACGGCACGATGGAACTGTCAGTTGAGCCTTTGGATACAGGAATGATCTGTGCAGAAGTGAATTGGGCTTCAAACGGAGGGTTGTAGGATGAACTTCTACGATGTTCTGAGTCTTGATGGTGTTCTTCTAGCTTCTTACCCTACTCGTGCTTTGGCTCTGCAATACGCTGCTAAATTGCGAGCACAGGGGCAAAAGTGCCATGTAGAAGGTGTGGAGATCAGAGAAGATCGGGAACCTGTCCGAATCGTCGTCACCAAGCGAATCAGTGACTTCCATGCTTGCATCGAGGGCAAGGAAACATTGTGGGGCTGCGGAGAAACTTACGCCAAGGCAATCGGCGATCTGGTGATGGCTCATGAAGAAGCATTCAACATTCGAATGATTCGTGACCACAGCAAGGATGTTCGATGAAACCGAACTACATTCCTGATTCCTTCTCCCTCCTTGATGCTGAGATCGCCAAGGTAGCTCTTGTACGCAGCAAGGCCGAACTGATGGAGACGGAGTTCCCTGTTTATCAGCACGAGAAGATCGTATTCGAAAACTTGGACGGGATTCAAGTTTTCGTTCGCAAGGTTCGGCACGCATGGCTGGTCATCGATTGTTTCGGGGACTGCTGGGTCCTCGAAAGTCCTCTTCCTGAGGTTGCAGAATTCATCGCGAAGAAGCTCTATCTTTCTTGACTTTCGAGAAAGATTCTGGTAAAATACTGAAGTGAAAATCGCAAACGAGCGTACGCATCCTAAGGGTCTTCCCTTCAATGCTTCGAACTTTCCTGGTGGATCGTGGTTCGAGATGAATGGATTTCTCTACTTTCTCCTGCGTTGGACGACTGGCCAAGCTGAAGTGCTTTGTCTTTCTGATATGCGGGAGTCGAAGTTCTGCAACGACAGTGAATGCACCTACTTCCTGGTCAAGGACGACAGCATCTCTCTTACCTACTCCACCTGAGCAGCATGGAAACTTCTCCTATCGAAAACTTGCTGATGAGCCCTGGCTACCAGAAAGCAAAAGAAGACCTCCACAAGGCTCATTTCGAATGTTTCGTGGCTCTACGGGCTCTTGTGGATTCCATCGATAGCTGCACGGCTGTGGGACTGACTGAGGTAGATCCTCTTCTCCTTCTCGACGCTCGGGATTCATTGGCCTCTAGATTGAAGGCCAAGAATGAAGTTTTCCGGCTGGCTTACGGATGCAACCCATGACCAAGAAATCACTGATTCCGGCCGATACCTCCCAGTGTCAGGCCATGGTTAAGGAAGGATCTTTCATGACGCTTGGTCCTCGTTCATGGGATCGTTGCACAAAGAAACCTACTGTGGTGGTATCTGAAGAGCAGCCAGGGAAAGATGGTCAGAAAGGATCTATGTCCATGTGCCAGGAATGTTTCGAGGTATTCCAGTTGACTCTGCCTCAGTGGACGGATTTCTACTCTTCCAAAAAGATCCGACGTAGCAAGAAGTAGCTTGACTTCTGGAGAAAGTCCTGGTAGTATGTCTGGCCTCATGAACTTCAGAAGATTCGGTCGGCCTATTGATCCCAACTCTGTTTACTCCAAGATCCGAGAAGCTTTGGCTGCTAATCCTGGGATGAAGCCCAGGGGTATTGCCGATCTGGTTGGGTGCAAGGTAACGACAGTTTACGCTGTAAAGAGTTGGTGCAAGGTAAGGAGTAGGACACCTTTCGTATCAGATTTGAGACCTGATACGAAATCTGCGAAGGTCAGGGAACTTTTAGCGCAGGCCACTCTTCCCGCTATCTCTATAGCTCGGGCGGTAGGATGCTCTCGTCAACTTGTTGAGCAAGTTAATCGCAAGGTTGGGGCAATTCTTCCTATAGGCATTGCTGTCTACCATGGAACAAAGATTGAGGCGATTAAGGATCTTTTGCTAACCACCGATAAGAGCTACGTGGACATTGCCGCTCAGGTGGGTTGTGGTGTCAAGTATGTAAGAGATGTTCAGGCTGCCTCCAGAATTAGGGCGAAGACTCCTCCTAAGACAGAAAGGATCCTTGAACTTATCAGTCGAGGAGTTTCTGTTGCTGACACAGCAAAGCAGCTAGAGTGCACCAAGATTTACGTCTACAATACTCTTTCCAGGAAGAGGAAGCAGGCTAAACTTTTGGAATCTTCTGGACTTCCTTCGAATGTTATGGTAGGATGCTGAGAATGAACATCAAAAAGAATCCTTCTCCTGCCGCTAAACTGGCATTCACTGAGCAGAACTTTCCTGTCAAGTCATGGTTTGAGCTTGATGGCAAGCTTTACCTGATCTTTGAGTGGAAGGAGGGAGGATCCGCTATCGTCATCAACTTCGATGCAGATGGGGTTGAGTATCTGACATTCGTTGGCAACGCTACCTCTCCTTACATCCCGGTGAGCGAGAAAAACATTTCCATTGCCTACTCCGTCTGAGATGAAGATCCTCTTCCTAGATATCGATGGCGTCCTGAACTGCTCGGACACTTTCAAGGATCAGCCTCGCGGTGACGCTATCGATGATGACATGGTGCGCTGCATCAATCGAGTCATCGACGTAACCGGCTGCAAGATCATCATTTCCAGCGCATGGCGATTTTGCTACACGCTTCCGGTCTTGCGTAGGAAGCTGGGCGAGCATGGACTTCTTCCTAATACCGTGATCGGAGTTACGGGCCGTGGTGATGGTAGAGGTAACGAAATCCTGGCTTGGCTGGCCTTGCATCCTGAAGTTACCTGCTGGGCTGCTGTCGATGACGATTCTTTCGACATGGGGCCAGTAAAGGATCGGCTTGCGCATACCTCCTTCCAGACCGGTATCCTGGGTAAGCATGTCGATCAACTGATTCTTCTGTTGGGCGAGAAAGAATCGGAAACATCTAGCTTGACTTCTGGGAATGATTCTGGTAGAATGACTCCATGAGCGACTATAAGTTTCGTCGTGACGGCTGGCAGGTTGAAGTTCGGATCGGCGGTACTTCCAGTGGTCCTGGTCTCCGTGGCGGAGAACCGGAAATCCTGGAGATGGGCGATCCTGAACTGGTAGATCGTGCCGAGTGGGATGACGCCTTCCCGAATGATGAACCTACACTGGAAGCAATGAATGCCCAGGTCGAAGAGTTCATGGAGGAAATCCTGGATGAAGCAGCGGAAGACGCTCGGGATAACTTCTGATGGTTCGCATTCACTATTCGGATCAAAGATCCTCTGATATCTCGGCTCCTCAGAAGATTCTGCTAACTCCTTGGAGTCAGGTTGTAGCTACCGCTACTCTTTCTGTTGGTCTAGCATTCATCTTCTGGCTGACCATGCTTTTCCCTCATATCGCTGATGTTCTTGACGCACTGGCCTACTGGCTGCGGAAGTGAAAATGGATAACCAAACTGCATTCAATCTCGTCTGGGAACGTGCCAAGGATCAGAGGAAGGCGACTGTCCGAATCCCTGATACCTATGACAGTGGAGGGTCTTGTGTTTACCGATCGCCGAATGGCCTGAAGTGTTTCGCGGGTGTTCTCATTCCAGATGAACTTTACCAGCCTACCTTCGAGAATACCGTCATTAGCGGTCTGGTAGAAAACAAGAGCCAGGATCGAGATCGGCCTTTTCCTCCGGAAGACATTCAGCCTCTTCAAGCCCATCTTGCGGATTGTTCTACCCGCTTACTGGATAGGTTCCAGACGATCCATGATTCCTACGAAGTCAGTGAGTGGGAGTCACGCCTTATGGATCTTGCCAGGGAATTCAATCTGTCTGTTCCAGCATGAGTAGCGACCCTGAAACGGCTGTAGATGATTTCATGCGCCTTACTTTTGGTGCTGCGGCAGATGATCCAGGTGTATGGGCTCGCGGTTTCCGAGATGGAGTGAAAGCTGTTCTTGAGAAGCGGCCTCTGGTAACAGTGCCTCGGAATGTGCTGGCAAAGTGCGAGGAGTGGTTGCGATCCGCCAGTTCGACGCCGCACGCGCAAGAGGTAGCTCGCTTCGTTCTTTCGTTGCCGTGTGGATCATTTGATTGCAAACTTCCTGACGAGCCTAACGAGAAGCTTGGGGCTTACCCGTTACACTGGGGTGATTTCATGGGTGGAGATATGCGCGAGGCCCATCAGGTTGATTTTGCGCTTCGTAGGCTTTGGAAGCATGTTGTCAAATTGGAAAGCTGAAACTTTCCGAAAGAACTGGCTTGACTTTCGTCAAACATTCTGCTAGAATGATTCCATGAGCACTGAACTTACTCGTCTGGTCGGCAAGTTCTCCCTGGCTGTGGATGAGATTGCTTACGAGCTTTCTCTGGCCGGATGCGACGATGAAACCGGCGATGTCTCTGAAGGTGATGGTTGGTATGGTCTTCTGCGAGGTTTCGAGGCGGATGGCTCGTTCTGCGATCTTTCCGCAGACCGTAGGATTGCATTGAATGGTGCTGATCTGTCCTTCCTTGCCCAGCATTCTGCCGGCTGTATCATCCACGAGAATTCGCAAGGTTTCGTGAACGTTCACTGGTTCGATGATGCGGCTGAGCGGGACGCTGTCTGGGATCGAGTCATCGCCGATGAAGAGCAGAACGAAGACGATTTCCAGGATGATCCGGCCGGCGGAGATGAAGATTCCTGAAGCACTAGCTTGACTTCTTCCGAACTTTATGGTAGAATGCCATCCATGGACACCAATCCGAGCGACTGGACTGAGGAGAACGAGTTCGATCAGGCAGAAGCCAAGGCCGAACGTGATGCGATCAATGCCGAGAATGAGGCGGAAATTGCCGCGATCAACGCTGCCGAGCAGGCCGAGCTTGATGCGGAGGTTCGTGCACAGCAAATCATCCGCGAAGATTTGATCCACTACCACCGGCTGGTTTTGGATCGTCTGAATGACGAGATTCGTGACTTCGCCTGCGATCGTTCTGATGCCTGGAACTTTGTCATCGATCAGAACATTCGCTGGAATCGGGCCGAGATTGCTCGACTGCTGGCAGGATACTGTATCCCGCAAATCAAGAGGTGATTTATGATCCTGCGCTACTGCGGAAATACCTACGATCCCCGTGAGCCCGACTACCAAAGGCACATAGTTCGCAGCTTTCACGAGTGGTCTGGTGATGTAGAAGACCATTCGGTAAAGCACCACAATCAATGGATCCGATCGAAGCTAATCGGCGATCCTGGTGCAACCGATACTTACACCACCGAACAATTGTCAGGCATGAAGATGGTGGGAGTATACATGGAAGAGGTGGACGACTATGGTAAGGCTCATCCTGAGCTTGTCGTCGACTACCATGGTGAGCTATTTCAATACGACCCATTATTTGGATGGGTGAGATACTACGAGCTAGGAGAGAAGAATGACCAATCAATCCCACGAACCTGAACCTCTCTGGTGCTGGTGGCAGCCCTGGTACGTGATTCCGTGCTGCGCCCTTCTGCTGTTCAGCATCTGCAAGCTGGCTTTGTCATGAAGTTCACTAAGAAAGAAATCCTCGCGGCTATCGCTGCTCCTGCATCTCATTCCGGCGATCTGGGGTTTTGCACGAAGAGAGGTAATTTCAAACTTTGATCCGCTGCTGCTATCGCGCAGTTGCGCGGTGTTGGCTTCAAAGAGGATTGGGGTCGTGTTGCTTTCTCCTCTGGTAAGGACGGAGATAAGTTCACCGAGATTAGTGACGCATTTCTCGCTGCATTGAACTTTACGGACTGGGTTTCCTACAAGTCCGTATCGCGCAGAGAGCTAAACAATCGCCTTCGGAAGCTGCTGGCTACGACAAAGAAATGATTCCGTTTTGGTGAGGTATGAAGAACTTCCACGATATCATCGCTGAGGCTGGACGGCACAAGCACCACCACAAGGGTGGGAACAAGAACCGCCATTTCGAGGAGGAAAATGATCTCCTTCCTGAGCGCGAGTCCATCCGTAAGCCGCATCGTCGCGAGAAGTTCGAGCTTTTGGATAGGCTCGCTCCCTTGAAGAGGTGGCTTGCTAAGCAAGTCAATCGCCCCTGGGACAAGGTTTGGGCGGAAGTTTCGTCCATGATTCCTGATACGGTTGCCGGAAATCACATTCGTAGTCACGTCCTCCAGGAAGTGGAACTGAATGTTGTCATGGTTCCTGGAAAGAAGGGGCGTATGCTCCCTGCCCGGACGATCTGCTACGGATGGCAGAGCGAGCCTCATATCATCCGAGCACCATGTATCTTGGATCGCATCTTGGAAGTCTGCCCAGGAACTACATGGCAGGAAGAAATTGCCAAGCTGCCGCAGGAATACAATTTCTTCGTGACCAAGCCTTGACTTCTGGGAGTGTTTCTGGTAGAATCTTGGCATGAAGACCGTCACCAAGGAACTTGAAGTTTTCCGCAACGAGGCTGCTCCTGGTTGGACTTGCGTCCTGAGTGAGGAGACCCAGGTTGGCTTCCCGTTCGACGTTCCGAAGCATGGTTGGACGTTGTACGGCTGCGGCAGGGCCTGGAATCTGGTTGTCTACTTCAACGATGTCGAAGTAGCTGATGACTCGTTCCACGGGGCTCTCGACGGCCTTGAGCGAGCCAAGGAAGATGCAAGGCTTTACGCTGCTGGTCTTCTTCCTGTTCGCCTTCGCGAGCACTTCGTTTTGACTCGGGAAGGCATTGTTTCCAAGACTCTTTTCGGGAAGTGATGGACCCAAAAACCACAGTGCGGGATTTCATCAGCGGAGACATTCGCCCACGTCGGCAAATCTCTGCTGACTACGCTTCCTGGACTCGCCGCGGAGGTTTCCGAGCACGGGTGATGGTAACCGAGCGGCAGGTAATCGGACATGCTCAAAAGCTGGCTTGGCGTACAGGGAAAGTCGAGATTCTCCTTTCATCTGGGAAGACGAAGTGGTATCCTGCCGCTCAAGTGGTAGCATACTAAATGAAAAACTTCATCGTTCACATGCATGTCCGCCGCACCTTGGAAGGCGGTATCCAGGTACCCTTTCAAGCAGAGGATGCCGAAGAACTTCGGGAATGGGTCGATAGTGCATCGAATCCAAAACTGGAGTCGCTAATCGAGTCTGCTATCGAAAACCTCAATAGTGGCGGGAGTGACGATGTCGATGAAATCGATATTCAGGAAATTGTCGCGTGATCGTTACGCTTGACAACATCCACGAGATTGCCAAGGATCCATTCCCATCTCGGGAAGAAATCCAAGTTTTGGCTGTTCTAGCAGAAGAAGCTTTGCTGGCTCGTGCTATTCGACAAACTAAAGCAGAAACTGGGATTGCTCCGGTTGATCTGTTGCGGCGCTATGCCGACCTGTCCACACTTAACGGCTAAGGTGACGAAACCGCCGTTGTTGTAACCCAGTGTTCTCTGGTGGCCTTTCGTCACCAGCATTGGGACGCACCCTGGTCCCGCGCGCCGAATCGTCTCTTCTGACCGGGAGCTACCTTTTTGACCGAAGGTGTTCGGCGCGCGGGATTCTTCTTGCATTCCAAGTCCTAGTTCGCTAGAATGTGGGCTATGGATCAGACCGAAGACGAAGTTCTAGTGTTCCCTCAGACCGTAGTTGAGCAAGACGAATGGGACGCTGAAGAAGCGTTCTGGCGCAGCAAGGAGAGATCCTGTGAGTGAGCTTCGCGCTCTTCAGACGGCTGCACGAATTGCACTGATTCGTGAATGTGACCGTATCATTCGCTGGGTTGAAAAGAAGGGGCTAGGGGATGCTCTTACCTTGGATCAGATCAAGGATCGAGTCGGGAACATTGCCTGTGAAGCGATGGATGCCGCAGCAGACAATGCATTCCAGAGTGGGCTAGATGCAGCTACGGACGCTGCCTCGGGTGCCCTGTAGTCGACGGCATGAGAGATTCGGGAAAGGAAGCTTGACTTTCTTTCACGCGCAGTGTAGAATGCGCGGATGCCGGTCAGAACGATTTGTTGCGTAAGCGATACGCACTGTCTGCACGAGAATATTGAGATTCCTCAGTGCGACATCCTGATCCATGCAGGCGATGCATGTGGTTCTGGCACCATTCGAGAGTTCACCAAGTTTGCGTCTTGGTTCAATCGGCAGACCCAGGCTAAGCACAGGGTTTACGTTCCTGGCAATCATGATCGAGTCGCAGAGACTGACTCCTTCATGTGTCAGACCCTGATTGAGGAAGTTCCAGGCTCCTACTTCCTGTTTGACCGGCTAGTCGACCTAGAAGGTTTGCGGATTTATGGGACTCCGTGGACTCCTGCGTTTTGTGACTGGGCCTTCCAGGGGGATGATTTTGGAGGCATTCGCCCCCGCTATCGGGACTTGTCTCGTACGTTCGGGATGATTCCAGAGTGTGACATCCTTGTCTGCCATGGTCCTTTCTACAAGACAGCAGACCTTTGTGAGCCAGGATCTTTCAGTGCAGGGGAGCATGTCGGATCACGAACTATGCTCCGAGTTCTGACTGAAATGAAGAAGCGGCCGAGTCATTTCGTCTGTGGTCACATTCACGATTGTTACGGATTCCACCAAACTGATCTTGGAATCACGGTCGTGAATGCCGCAATCGCTTATGACTACGTCAACTGCAACAAACCGCTGGTGTTCAATCTGTGAGTGAATTCCCTCGGTTTGTTCGTAACGTTGTGCTGTATCCCTACGGTGCATATCCTACTGCCATGATGGTTTCGGATGCACCTATTGATGTACAGTTGGGCTGGGATGCCGATCTAGACATCAAACCTGGGCAGGAATGCTTCTTGTACGAGGTCGATAAAGGACAGCACTACGTTTCAGCCTCACTACGTCCGGCCTCTGTAGTGGCCGATCTTGCTGCCAAAAGCAACGAGAAGTCTGTTGGTTCGTTGACTCGGCTTAACATCGGCCAAGGAAAACAGTGAGCTATCCGGGTCCAATTCAGGAGCAGATCGACACGTTTGTTGAGTCGATGAACGTCTGGCTTTCAGATCCCGAGAGGTCTAGTAAGCTGATGGAGGTAGAGAAGTATCTGACCACAGCTTGTGAGAAGGATTCTATGACAGGAAACGGAGCATCTATTAGCCTAGGCAGTGAGCAGTTGCGCGTGCTGCATGCTTCAGTTAGCTTAGCTCTGGGGCTGATACTGACAGCCGATGATATTTCCAAGTGGAAAGTTGGTCAGCAACCTAAGTTTTCCATGAACTGAAAAGGTAGTGCAGCGCGTGATTGATTTCGCCTTTGAGTCCGTTGCATCTGATCGTCTGCCTAGCAAGAGAGGCGACGACGATGAAGAAGATCCGCGCTATGGCTTTGGAAAAAGGCCCCCGCAAAGAGGGCTTCAGCCGTATCTCTTCATTAATAGAAACTACCTGAAAGGGAAGATATCCAAGCAAGATGTTTTCGATCCTGAAATATTCGGGATGCCGCTTTCCTGTGTGTTGGAGCGGCAGGCCAATAATTTCGGATTGTGCATTGGATGCTTTCACATCACTCTCACGCTAGACTCCGATAAGACTTGTTTTCTGGATGCGGAAGGCAAGTTTGTATCTGATCGAATCTTCAATGCTATCAAGGCTAAGCTAGAGCGGCAGGGGTATCCATGTCCTATCAGCATAGTGGTAGCTGATGTAGGCGAAAAGAACGGACGGCTCCATTTTCACCTTGTGCTTTACTGCGTAACTGCTGGCGATGTAATAGTTACGAAGGGCTTGGTCAAGTGGTGGGAGACTAATCATGGCACGGTAGACATTGCATACATTCGCAATCTGGAGCATCTCGCTGCTGTGTGGCAATACTGCACGACCCACGAAGATTGGCATGACAATGTTCCTGAGAGTGCTAACCTTGCGCCTGCCAAGACTTACCGCCATCTGGAGATGACCAACTTTGCCCGACTGAAGAAGATCAAGGCGATCACTCTTGCTTTCGAGGCGGACTCCATTGCTGGAGACAAGAAGCCCCGTAAGCCGGTGGTGCCTCTTGGGGTGGCTTATGGTGTTGAAGGTAATGAGATTTTTGCATGGCTAGGAAATGCCCCATCTCCAGAGGCAGCAGCGAGAAATCTTTGGGAACTGAATGATCCTGAGGTGGTCAATGATATTCTCAGCCTACAAAATCGTGGATACCTTGCGGCATACGGCAGACTGCTTCACCATGCGGTGATGGCTCTGCCGGATGATTTCTCTCGACGGGTGCTCATCGAGAAGATGACCAGTAGGAATCAGATCAATAGATTCATGAAGTCGGTCTTCAAGGGCGGGCTGCGGAAGCCCCTTCGCGATCTTAGGAATCTTTTGATCCGAAGGACCACAGATCCGAAAGATGTCTGGAAAGTCATTCAGATAGCCAAAGAATATGGTTTGCGAACAGTGGTCTGTATCCATACCGACTCAGGTGTGCGTAGGGAGACCAACCTGGATCTGTGTGGCGTCTTCGGTCTTCATGTGCTTACACCAGAAGAACTGGCTGCGAAAAGATTAGACAGGAAAGAAAATCCGCGCCGATGCGGGTAATTTTGAACTTTCTCCTTGTGTAATCCGGTAGCTTTGTGTAGTCTCCCTGGCAGTTCAAAGAACAATACCCATGACTGAAACATCCACACTCCCTCCTGTAGAAGCTGAAGTTCCTGTTGTTGCCTCTGTAGAAGAGAAGAAGCGCAAGAAGCACTCTCGCATGCCTGACACCCGCAAGGCAGATCACCACACGGCCAAGGATCTTCTTGAGGCTTATTTTGCCGCCAATCCTGCCGTGAAGGACGCCTGGACGGGCCTCTTCCCAGGCAAGCAGACACGAGTTCTATCGAATCTGCTACTGGATTACGTGCCCAACTTCATCAGTGCGTTTCAAGCTGGGGCAACGCCTGAGTTCCTTGCTCAGTGCGATGCTCTTCTTCGAGCCGCAACTGATGTCACAGCTTACCGTAAGGCCAATCGGTCGTTCTTCCAGAAGAGTCGAGACGGTAGCTGAAGTGGAGGCAATGATTGTCGCCTTCAGGAAGGCGATTGAGCCTCACTTAGGCGATAGGCTAACAGAGGCAACGAAGATACGAATCGTTGCCTCTGTAGGTAATGCGGTTAGGCAAGTAATGCCATCGGCTGGTCCTATATCCCTAGTTGGGTGTGGACCTAAGGCGGCAAGATTCCTTGTCCCGGTAGGTGCCGATCAATCTTTCCATCTGGAATGGCGTTACACGGGTCACGGCATTTCTGAATTTTCGATGCAGCCATGCGAAAATACAAACTACGCTTCACCTCTCAAGGAGACCTGATCTCGGTAAAGACCGAGTTTGGAGATCCTGGGTGTTCTGAGCCTAGTTGTTCTGTTCGTTACCTGAATGGTGGCGTAGAGTGCGAATCTTCTCATGAGGATTTCTTATCCGCCCTCCGAGCAGCCAGAAAGTTTGCCGCGTTCGATGTCGGCTCTCTTGAAGACTCGGTGGTGGGTAGAAAGATTGAGCTACTCCTGGAAGTGGATAAGATCCTTGCAGATCATCCTGAATATCCTACCCACCCAGAAGGTAGGTGCGCCGTAGTGGAGGTACCAAGGAAGCTGCTTCAGTGGCTTCGTCGTCAGATATATGACCCCATCGGCTATGCGTCGATGGGTCAAGATTCAACCGGGAAGATTTGCTCCCTAGCCGACCTATGAAATACATCACTCTCTTTCCCGCTGTTTGGTGGCTCTGTCCTCATTGCGACAACAAGATTCTTGAGATTCCTGAAGTAGTGTCTGTGGATAGCCCAGACTTCAAGGACCCTTACGAACTCATCAGCCAGAAGGTGGTCGATGATGACGATGATACTGATTGTATGGTGCAGACGAAGTTTCCTGACTCAGTGATCTGTCCGCACTGTTTCATTTCCTATCCGGCACTCCCTGATGGTGTAGATCCGCCTGAAAAAGAAATCGAATGAGTCATGTTCTTGGCATTGATCCGGGCAGCACTGGTGGAATCTGTCAGTTGTCGGAGGATAGGAGTTTCTACCATCTTTGCAAGGCCAGTCCGATCGATGCAGATACGGTAAGAACGATCAAGGAGATGGTTACAGCTAATCCTACGAGGCTGGCTGTAGTAGAGAGAGTGGCATCATTTCCAGGCCAGGGTGTTGCATCGACATTTACTTTCGGAAAGAGGTATGGAGTAATTCTTGGTGCATTGATGGCACTAGGGGTTCCTGTAGTAGATGTTCCGCCGCAAACATGGAATAAGGCTCTAGGTCTGAGCCAGCCTAAAGGATTTGGTCTAACCGAGACGGCAGTTGAAAAGAAGAAGAGGCTAGCTGCTCGCCGGAAAGAGCAAAAGTCTCGTAATTATGCTATGGCTCGGAATCTGTTTCCCCACCTAGCAATTACATTGGAGACGGCCGATGGGGTCCTCCTCGCCGAATACGGACTCAGAACTCTCTGAGTTCTATGGCAGGATTCCAGACGAGGATGTATTCGATATGTCCATGTCTGCTGTGCTTCGCTGGGGTAGACCTTGGTGGCACATCAATCAGATAATTGCATCTAGGAACAGCCGGAAGGATGCTCTGACGGATGCTGATGATTTCCTGGCTTGGAAAGCTCTGCTGTACAAATTGGCTGAGCGAGTATCCTGCTACAATTTACCGCACAAGCTTCGTGATCTGGTCAGCCAGAGACAGTATCGCGAGGATCTTTTTGCAGATGCAGCTTCTAATCTATGGTGGCTCATTTATTGTGCTCGCGGCAAGGAACTGAGCATCAAGAAGACTCCTTGGATGGCTATCTCCAGGGCCACCAGAGTAAGTCTGCACAAGATCCCAGAGAACTTCTCGATTGACTTGTTCAGTGCTCGGAGGTCGAGGGAATCTCAGGATGTTTCTGCTGTTGTCTCTGAGGCAATAGATGGGAATATCGAGCACGAGAAGGTTGACAGATTGCTGTCACTTAGGTTACAGTGTCGTCTTCCTGCCGAGATTTTTCCTGGACTAGCTGAGGCTAGAAGACGTGCTGTGAGAGGTCAGAAGCTAGACAAAAATACTGAGTGGGTAGAACCGCTGGCCAAAGTTCATGAAGAACTTATTAGGCAGGCGCGGAGTGCTTTGCCATCAGAGGAGATGTTGGAGTCCTCTGATCTCCTGGTTCTGGCAATGATCGACATTGACCCAGAAGCAGTAACTGCCGAGCTAGTCAGTATCGTGAAGCCAGAGGGTTTCATACGGTTATTGCAAATCTTCGGAGGAACAACAATCAAGATTCCTTCGATCAAGGAAGTGAAGGCTGCTGTGAAGCGTGCAATGGTCTGGAAGGACTACCAGAATCAATTTACGTTCGAAGAGCTAGCAGATAAGTATTCAATCACGGTTGATGCTGCAATTGGGATCGTTAATCGGTGGGGTGTCCTGAACAGGGCGAGGAAGGTTGTTGAATACTCCTAGCACTAAAAACATCTCTATGCCTGTGGAATCCGCAGTAGCAGTAGAGGGAATTACTAATGTTTCCGTTGAAATGTTGGTGGTTCCTAGTCAGCATCTGATTCCTCCTGGCTTATCGGCAGTTGATGATTATACGGCCCTAGAATCCGTAACTAAGTGGCTGGAATCTGCCCCGATTTCTGATGTTGATAGGGCAGGGATTGTGGACGGTATTTCGGATGGCATGGCCAAGATGAGTGCCTACAAGCACATCATGGCCATCAGCAGGGCCAGGAGACTAGCTAGGAATCAGGTGTGGTTAGACGTTGTGCAGGATCGGTTGCTAGATCCTGTGATGAATGAAGCCATGCGTGACAAGCCTTACTGGTGGTTGGCTGTTGGAAAGTTCTTGCAGGACATGCAGGAATCCGACACCAAGTACATCATGGACATGACGAAGAGTCATGAAGAGGCTTCGCTTGCGTCGGCAAGAATTGCGGCCGAGAAGAAAGTAGTGACTCCGGCTGACTCAAGTGCCGCAGACTTGTCGAAGGTTGCTCCGCATCGACGCGAGAACCTTCGAAAGCTCATGCAGGCACTTATGGAGCCCACAGCGGCGGAAAGTTCTTGACTTCTTCGGGAGAAACTGGTAGGATGATGCTGCAATGGCAAGTGTAACCATTTTCGTGGACAGGCAGAAAATCGGCGAAGGTCTTCTCAAGAATGGGAAGATCGTAGGGTTCCGTGGCATGTTTCCATCGATGGATCCGACTCATACGGACGATCTCCTGGATTTGGTGGAGGAGAAACTGAGTCGTAAGCAATTCCAGCCAGATACTCTTCACGGTAAGGAAGTCTCATGGTCGACAAGGGAACAGCCGACGAACGACTGACAATCATTGGTCGTCTTGCCCCTGATCCTACTCCAGAACTTACAGTAGGAGAGGTCTACATGCAAGGCGCACTTGATGCGCTCTCACTAACTGTAAAATCAGAATCCCTGCGGAAATGTATCGCTAGGGATCTCTGGCAAGAAGCACAATCGAAACGATTTCAAATAACATGAGCCTCGTAATTGGTATGGACTTCGATGGTACCATCGTAGAGCATTGGTATCCGAAGATTGGCCCTGAGGCAGGTAATGCCATTGAATGGCTGCGGAAACTTACGGATGCAGGTGCGAAAATCATCTTGCATACCTGTAGGACTCACGATGACCTGAAGCAGGCAGAGGATTTCCTTAAGGCACGAGGCATTCCGCTTTCGTTCGGCAATCCAGGAGCTAAACCAGATTGCCATGTCTTCGTGGACGATCGCGGGATTGGGGTCCCTCTGATTCCAGGAACAAGACCTGATCGTATGATGGTGGACTGGGAAAAGGTTGGCCCTGAGCTTATGCGGAAGTGTATCGCATTCTCCGCCACATCACTACGATTGTTTGGTGTTCATGTAGAGTTCAAGAACGGCCAATGGGTCTTCTCGGATCTTTCGGTTGGTCTAGTGGATGAGCCACTGCGCCGCGGGGCTGATTCTTTGCTTGAACTCCTGGCTGAAGATTTCATCTCGGATGCGAAACGAGACGGAGTTTTGCTGGTGTTCTCGGCTCATTCTTTCGCCAAGGCTCAGTTGAAGCTCATTCTTGATCCGCCAGATAATCCGCCCGTCTTTGGTAGCGGCAACTGGTACACGGCCGACATTCTAGGTGATCGAGCATGGCTCTGTCCGGCTCTGCTGCGTTATTTCAAGGAACCGCCGCAGAAGCTTTACGTGGCAGTTAATAGGATTTGAGATGAAGAACGGAATCAAGGCAGTAGTAATTTTCCATAGTCCTTGCACAGACGGATTTACTTCTGCCTGGATCATGCATCGCTTTAGTTCGTTCAACTGCGAATTCGTTCCAGCGTCTCACGGCAAGCCCCTTCCAAAGATCGACTACACCGGAAAGCTGGTGTATGTTTTGGATTTTTGGCTGGACTATGAAACTTTGCGTGATATTGCAGCCGTAGCTGAATACGTGTATGTTTTCGATCACCACAAGACGGCTCTGGAAGATTATCAGTCGAGTTCGGATTTCCAGACAGGGCTACCGAATGTAGAGATCGTGCTGGATATGGGTCGGTCAGGGGCTGCTATCACTTGGGATGAACTAGTAGGAGACGAGCGTCCTGCCTTTGTTGACTATGTCTCAGACCATGATCTGTTCCAGCACAAACTTCCAGAGTCCGTAGAGATTTCGGCTGCTGTCCAGACGTACGAATTTGACTTCGATACCTGGGATAAGCTGGCAGCTAAGGCTCCAGTTATCCTATCAGACGAGGGACGGAATATTCTGAGGATCAATAAGCATGTGGCCTTGGCCGCTGCCAAAAGTTCCTATCCTAGGCAGGTGATTGTCGATGGACTAATAGCTCGTGCTCAGGTGGCTAATGTGGGTTATCCAATCGCTCAGGATGTTCTTACATTTCTCCGTGAAGAGTCAGGTGCGGACTTAGCTATTGGATTTACAAAGAATCCAGATGGCGGGTGGAAGCTATCCGCAAGGTCAAATGAGCATTCGCCTGTAACTGCCAGAATGTTTTGTGAGAAGTTTGGTGGAGGGGGACATGAGCATGCTAGTGGTGCGAATGTGGTTGAGTTGCCGGCAGAACTTCTGTAGCTTGCCCGTTTTATTACGGGTGAGTGCCTCCGTATCCTGACCCAATCTATGAGCTTGCCGCAAACAAAGGTGCGCCTTCGGGCTACCCTAGTCTCGGCCCAGCCGGAGAGATTCCGGAAAATCAGATTCCTACGCTGCCGCACGGACAGCTATCGGAACTAGATCAGGATCAGCATCCGCAGTATCAGAAAGTTTCTGGTAAGGGCCAAATAAATGGCTATGCGCCGCTTGATGGGATCGGTGTAGTCCCGCACGTCCATCTTCCGGACGATGTAACCCTGGCTGCTGATCTGGCGGCACATGAGGCTGCTGCGGATCCTCACGCTGGCTACCAGAAAGAAAGTCAGCAAGGGCAGCCAAACGGTTATCCAAATCTTGATGCCAACGGCACAGTTCCAGGATCCCAGTTGCCTTTGGGATTCTTTGGGTGGAACTCCATTTCTACAGGAGTGGTAGCGGCTACTCAGTCAGCTATTTACACCGTCCCTGCCGACAAGGCGACGAATGTTACGTTCCTGTCAATCAGGAATACTTCTGCTGTAACTCAGACGGTGGATGTTCTCATTCATCGAAGCGGTCAAACTCCTGTAAGTGTAGGCACGGTAGAGCTTAGGGAGCTTGATTATGCATGGTATGTTGAGATCAACGTAGAATCTTGGGCTCTGTCTGAGGGGGATGCTGTGGAGGCCGTTTCAACAAATGTTGATTCGTGCTACTACGTGCTTCTGGGATCCACTAAGGATGTGGTCTAGTGGTAAAAGTATTTGACCGTTATGGAAACTTGCGTACAGGGCCTGCTGTAACGGCTCACGGGGATCTTACTGGGTTAGGGGCGGACGATCATCCACAGTATCAATTGAGGTCCGAGAAGGGCGTAGCAGATGGTTATGCGAGTCTTGATTCCACGGCAAAGTTGCCAGAGCCGCAGCTTCCTGTTGCCATTGATGGTGGGAATCCTTGATGGCTAGCTCAATAATCCGTTTACTTGCTCATAGGAACGTTCGAATCAAATGACGACAATCAAGCTACGTAGAGGAACTGCTGCTGCCTGGACTTCAGCAAATCCTACTCTTGCTGCTGGTGAGGTAGGTTATGAGACGGATACCGGCAAGATGAAGATCGGTAACGGAGCTACTGCCTGGACATCTCTGGGCTATACCGGTGCAGGAATTGACGCACCTTTTGATGCAGATTATTTGGTGCGGACTGCCAATGCTGGTCTTTCCGCTGAGCGGGTAGTTACTGATACCCCCTCAGTTACATGGGATTGGGCTACAGGCGGGCAGGCTAAGGCAAATCTTGTGGCTTGGACTGGTGATGTTACTATCAATCCTGCTACAAATGCTGCTTCTATTAATGCTGGTGTAATTATTTCGACGGACCTTGCAGCTTCATTCTTTGATACAGATGCAACGTTGGCCGCTAACTCGGCAACAAGGGTTCCGGCGCAGTCGGCCGTGAAATCTTATGTGGACAATGCTGTGGCTGGACTTCGCTGGAAGTCTTCAGTAAGGGTTGCGACGACTGCAAACGGCGCATTGGCTACTGCGTACGAGAACGCTGATACTGTTGACGGTATCGCCCTTGCAACTGGTGACCGTATTCTTTTGAAGAACCAGACAACTGGTTCGGAGAACGGAATCTATACTGTCAATGCCTCTGGGGCACCTACTCGCTCTACGGACTTCGATACCTCTGCTGAGGCGAAGGGTGCAACGGTTTTGGTGGAGCAGGGAACGACAAATGCAGATACAATTTGGACTTGCACGACTGAATCAATCACACTAGGCACCACTGCGCTTGTGTTTGCACAAGTATCAGGCGCTGGAACTTATGTTGCCGGTGCTGGGTTGTCCCTAACGGCTAATTCTTTCGCAGTTAGTTCTCCTGAGCTTGTAGCTTTTCTGTCCTTGTCATCCGCAGCAGATAGGCTCGCGTACTATACTGGTTCCGGTACTGCCGCTCTTGCAACATTCACGGCGTTCGCCAGAACATTGCTAGATGATGTTGATGCTGCGGCCATGCGTACGACGCTTGGCTTGGTCATCGGAACTAACGTCCAGGCTTATGACGCTGAGCTTGCCGCTCTTGCAGGACTGACTTCTGCAAACAACAAAGTTCCTTACTTTACTGGTTCGGGAACCGCTGGTCTGTTGGACGCATCTACGGTAGGAAAGGAAATTCTGAATATTGGCGCAGCTAGCGAGGATGCTCTTCTTACTTACAACGGCGGTGCAGCTACATGGCTGTCTGCTGGTGCAGAAGGTAAGGTATTAGCTATTGTTTCAGGCGCTCCTGCCTACTCGGATGTTGACGGCGGGGCTCCGTAGTAGTATAGGTTGAAATGAATGGCCAGAACTACTGGAATTTTTGTCCGTAGAGGAACCGCTGCATCTTGGACAAGCGGTAATCCCACTCTTGCTACTGGAGAGTTTGGATTAGAGACGGATACAAAAAGATTGAAGCTTGGTGTTGGTTCTGCATGGAATTCAACACCCTATCAAAGTTTCACAGCCAGTATTACCGCACCTACAGGAGTGGAATATGGTCACCGATGGCTTGACGAGACTAGCGGAATCATGTATGTGTGGTATGTTGATGCGGATACTTCCCAATGGGTAGAATTTGAGGGTAGTGGATCTGCCGATGGAATTGCAGGCGTTCCGTTGTTCATTCAGGAAACTTCACCTGGGATTTCAACAGCACATTTGTGGATTCAAACTGGCCTAGGCGATGGTAGTGACATGACTTTTTGGGTTGAGGACGGACTATGACACTTAGAAATGCTTTTGGCGATCTGAATGCAGAAACTACTCAACAAACTATTGAGTATCTTTTGTCCGCAATTCTGAATAGATTGTCTTCATCATTGCAGCCTAATACCGGTGGCTATCTTCGAGTCGATGCTAGCTCTAACACCGTACCAATTAGCGTAGCCGCAATGGGCGGTTTGACTCCAAGTTACGACCAGATTGGTCAGATGATGCAAGGTGCGATGCTCGTGCGAGCAGGGATCACAGTTTCATGACACTTACACTGAATCTTCGAAAGATCCTAGATAGAAAGCAGTGGGAGCCAGTTTCTCTCTGTCCATCAGGAACAGCCACTGCGGCGTTCACTGTTAAGAGTAATCTTACGGATCAGTATATTTACTACTTTGTTTCTCTCGCTACTATCTATCAGTATGATCCTAAAGAGGATGGTTGGACTCTAATCCCTACATCAGGTGCAGGCGGAACATTCCAGGCCGGTTCTTGCGGGACGTTCGTCTCTAAGAGACCTCAGGGAACTGCGACTGGTGGAAGCACCACTACTCTCAACACGAACCTGACTGCCGGCAGGGACATGAGAGGTTATAAGATTCTGATAACTGGTGGTCCCGGTGCTGGAGATATCAAAACAATTGCTAGCAACACCATCGGTGCTAACTCGGTAATCACGATTACCGACACATTCAGCGCGACCATCACTTCGTCTTCAACTTATATCCTAGTGACTGGGATGGTGTATTTCTGGAACTCTGGAACTATGTCTGCATCATCGTTCCGAGTCTATGATGTATTCCTGAATACTTGGTCTAGCTTATCTGTGACAAGCGGTCCTGCATCTTGGGCTACTGATGGGAAGATTGTAAGCACTGATACTTATGGCGAGTATCCGGTAACATTTGCATCCGGAACTGCTACCGCTGGTGGTGCCACAACATTAACTAACAGCGGAAAAGCCTGGACAACCAACCAGTGGTCTAATTACCAAGTAAGGATCACCGCAGGAACAGGGTTGGGGCAGATTAGGCCAATCACAAGCAATACAGGTACTGTTCTTACCGTACCAACATGGACGACGAATCCAGACGCTACGTCGGTTTATGTGATCGAAGGTAATCATGATTACCTTTACTTGATGGGAAACAATGCAGTAACCCTCTATCGCTATGTGATCTCGACAAATACATGGTCGACTCTGTCTCCCGGTACCGCCCGGCAGGCTGCTCCTGGTGCGGCTATGAGTGCATCCTATGTTGATGAGGTTACTGATTCAGACTGGACGGCTGAAAATACCATCCAAAATGGAAAGTATATTTATTCATTTAGAGGTGCGGCTGGGACTGCCATAGACAGATACGATATCGCGCTGAATGTGTGGAATGCTGCTGCGTTGGTTTACGCGCCTGCGGTAGAGACTTTCACTACCGGTACAGGTTACTGTTATGCAGGTAACTGTATCTACCTCACGAAGGAAGCTACTGGTAGGTGGTTCTGCTACCATATTACTGAGTTCGCCATGACTTCTTGGGGCTACAATATCTACGCCCAATCCACGGCTCATCTAGGTGATCGTGTTACGAGAGTGAGGTATGTAGACGGCGCAACCACTCTGACGTGGATCTACGCTCCTGGAAACAATCAGACACTTTGGTTCAGGTGCTTGGTAATCTGATATGGCAGGCGAAATAGATTTTCCTGCTAGTCCTGTTTTCGATCAAGTTTATAGCTTCGGTGGAAAGACATGGATCTGGAACGACATAGGGTGGAAGCTCCAGGCTCCGGTTGTAGGTAATGGCGGGATCGCTAATAATGTAGTGACTAATGCCATGCTTGTTGACATGGCTCAGTCCACTATCAAAGGACGAGCCGCCGGGGCAGGCACAGGAGATCCTACTGATTTAACTCCCTCACAGGTTAGAACTCTTCTTGATCTGGTAGTAGGCACCAACGTCCAGGCTTATGATGCGGAACTCGCTGCTATTGCAGGATTAGCTAGTGCAGCCAACTCGTTACCTTATTTCACAGGCTCTGGTACAGCGTTACTGGCAGATTTTACTGCGTTCGGCAGAACACTCGTTGATGACGCAGACGCTACAGCGGCCAGAGTAACTCTTGGCTTAGTCATTGGCACTAACGTCCAAGCTTACGATGCTGAGCTTGCCGCTATTGCTGGACTGACATCAGGATCTGATTTGGTGCCATATTTCACTGGTGCAGGCACCGCAGCTACGGCCATATTTACTCCGTCAGCTAGGTCTATGGTCTCCTTGAATGGCACCACAGATCAGTTCATCTATTTTGCTGCCGCTGATACTGCTTCGGTAGGCACTTTAACTTCATTTGCTAGGACTATTCTTGATGATATTGATGCAGCTACCGTAAGAGCTACTATTGGGTCGAATGATGCTGCTAATTTAACTGCTGGCACTTTACCTACAGCCAGACTGCCTACATTGTCTGGTGATGCTACTATCAATCCAGGTACTGGTGCTATTACCATTGAAGCTAATGCTGTAACATTGGCCAAGATGGCTGACATTGCTACTGATCGACTGCTAGGAAGAGATACAGCAGCTACTGGAGATCCTGAGGCACTTACCGTTGGTGGTGGTATTGAATTTACTGGATCAGGAGGTATTCAGCGTAGTGCCCTTACAGGGGATGTGACAGCAACGGCCGGCAGCAACGCCACTACACTGGCTACAAATATTGTCAGTAATGCTAAGTTCCGTCAGTCGTCAGCATTGTCTGTAGTAGGAAGGTCAGCTAATAGCACGGGTGACGTAGCAGATATTGCAGCAGGGTCTGATTTTACCTTGCTACGTAGAAGCGGCACATCACTAGCGTTTGGGGCCATCACCGGCAATTATATCAATGCTGCGTCGATTGATCTTAGCCATTTAGCGATAATGGATCCATTTACCTTAGTAGGTAATCCGGATCCATTGGATGCACTATCGCCAGTTGCGATTACACTAGCCACAGATTTAGAGTTTGTAGGTGGTAATACAATTCTACAGGTGGCCGCATTTGGCGGGGATGTTGCTAAGAACGCTGGTGATACGACTCTTACTATTGTAGCTGATGCTGTCACTTATGCCAAGATGCAGAATGTCTCTGCTACTGATAAGCTTCTAGGTAGGTCGACAGCAGGATCCGGCAACGTAGAAGAAATCGCTTGCACCGCAGCAGGCAGAGCTATTTTAGATGATGCTGACGCAGCGGCGCAGAGAGTTACACTGGATGCTGCTCGTCCAAATCAGGATCAGTATTACTACTCATTTGATGATTATTTGGAGGGTTACCAGAGTGCACAGAATGCTGCCAGCGGTGCTGGTTCTGGAAACTTCCACTGGCCAGAGCACGTCACCGCTGCCGAAAATGCGTTTGGCGAAATCATTCAACAGACAGGTACAACCACTACTGGTTACAGCGGTCTTTACTATGCGCAGAACGACGTACTAGTAGGTAATGGAACCGCCTGGGTTGCGGCAGCTAGACTCGCCACAGCCAGCAGTCTTTCTACTTCCGGCGAGGAGTATGTATGCACATTCGGATTCAGTGATACTCTAAATGCTGCTGGTGAGCCCGTAGATGGAGTTTATTTCGTGTACCGTCGTGCAGTTGACGGAGATTTTTGGGTATGCGTCACTCGGAGCAACAGCACGGAAACGAAGACTGTTACCAGTGTCGCCCCAACTTATTCAACCATGAAGATATTCAGAATTGAAATCAATTCTGGCGGCACTAGTGTCGATTTCAAGATTGATGGATCAACAGTAGCTACACATACCACTAACATTCCAACTGGTGCAGGAAGACAGACAGGCATTGGCTGGAAGATTGAGAAGAGCGCCGGCACGACGACTCGTTACTTCTACGGTGATTATGTCCTGATTGAGGCAACTAGGACGAGTGCACGATGACCGATTTCTCAGTTCTTAGAAGTGGTGGATGGTATGATACAGAACTTTCAGGTATCAAGAAAGGAGAGCAATTCAAGGTTGCTCTGCCGACTGTTGTAGGCACAGACAACAATCCGATCGGTGAAGATATCTATACTGCCCTGGCTGATGCTCGTCTCGAAAGCGGGCAATGGATAGTGGATATCGAGAAGCCAGCCCAGAGCCGGTGGTCCTCGGACTACCTAGATGATCTTACGGTGCGCGGTATTTCGATTCAGGTCCGTGGGTCAACTAAGACGGAATTCCGTCAAGTTTCTGGTTGATTCTTTTCCGGTTTCTGCTACCATCAACAGGTTCGTGCAATGCTTCTTTCTGAGCTAGTTCTAGAGTCGGATTGTCCGGCTGGTGTTCGAGGTGCTGGTCGCGAGTGGCTGCTAAAGGCCGTCCAGGCCGCAGCTTCTAGCAACCAGGAGGAGCTTTGCGAGTTGTTGTTGTATGCTGCGAGAATGTTGTCGCGGTTTTCCATGGACTGAAATATGCTGACCGAACGAGAAAGAATCCTGCGCGCAGCAGCTAGACTGGCTGGGGTAGCAGATGTAACCTTGCGGATTTATGATGGTCCTCCAGGCTACCCTTGCTTCGTGAATGGAGAGATCCGGTATTTGGATACGGATCAGCGTAGCGGCGGTGAGAGATTGAGGTCGTTCGATCGACTAGGATTTTATGCCAATGTTGATGCGAAGAACTGGGCAGATGGCGTTGCAAAGCAAACTGAGGCCAAGCAACGTTTTATGCAGGAGTGAAAGTCTTCTTCCTGGAATCGTCATACAATCGCGTGGTCAAGCACGTAACTTCCGGGCAGCCGTTCGCTCTGATTTCTGCTTCTAGATCACGCCGGGCTGATGGAACTCCGCTCAAGGACTTTCATAACAAGCGGCGCACCAAGGATATGAAATTCCATATCCGCGGGATGGGGTATGGTTTCACCAGGGTGCATGGTCGCTATGGCGAGAAACAGCCGGACGGGAAGCTAGTGCATTCAGGTGAGCGATCTTTCCTGGTCCCTGGAATGTCGAAGAAGCACGCTATCCAGCTAGGGAAAAGATATGGTCAGGATTCGGTTCTTCATCATTCAGGCGGGAAGAGAACTTTCAATCTCTATCGGACTAAGCCAGAGCCGAAGGAGACAGGCGGAAAGCATCGAGTTGGCTCGGTAGCTCTTAGGATGAAGAAGTTCGTTCCTGGTGAAGCTCAGTTCGATACGGCAGTCACCAAGGCTGGATGGTCAAAGCCTAGAGCTAAGCCGCCGAAGAAGCCTGGACGAATCAATAAGAAGGCTCCTTCTGCTTTCCATCTCGACCCGTGACTGAGGATTGGGGTCTAGTAGAATATTTTCCTGGCAGCACCAGCATCCTAGATCCCTGCATGAGTCCGTGTTCAGGACTGCATCGCAATCTTCCGGCTCCAGGTTGTTGCGGTGGCGGTGCATATTTCCTTGTCAAAGACTGCGAGGCTTGTTTAGCTTCTTACTGAGATTATCAGGAGCCCATAGTGGGCGAAGATTTGTCCAGTGAAAACATTCACGTTGCTCAGACTCATGCAATAGATCAAAATCCTCGCACTTGATAATATGATCTACATGCCATCCATCAGTAGTGTGATTCTCCCATGTCATACCCGGAAGGAACTGGGATTCTAGATGGGTCTTCAGTTGAGTAGGAGTGCATCCAATGAGATTCCATGTTCTGTCTGCTTTGCGTCGTCCTTTTAGTGCATCTCGAATCCTACACCGTAGGTTCCCTAGAAGTTTGAATGCATGGTCGTTTGATCGGCGTTTTCTTAGATATGTTTTCTGTGCGCAGGCAATCTTTTGTTTGTTAGTTTGCCTGTAAATTTTTGCTTTGTCTGTTTTACTGTAAGCCCTTAGGTATGTCTTATTGCATGTTCGACACCAGTTATGTAATCCAGCCTTCCTTCTCCGGTCTACATTGAATTCAGATATGGGTAGTGGGATTTTGCATTTTGTGCATGTCTTTTCTATGATGAGTGCTGGTGTGCCCACCTCTATTGAAAACGACCCACTATTGATCTAGCATATAGAACTTTACGTTTCAAGATTTTGTGGCCGGAATTACATCAACCAGACTCAACTGCTTAAGGGGGGATACCCATACTTTCGCTTTTGCGTATATCGGTGTGGTAACGTCTGCAACTTTCACTATCCGTAGTCCGAGCTTGGCCAACGTGATCGTGACCAAGACGCTGGGAGCCGGTATCACCCAGGATGAAGACGGTTTCCAGGTTCGCCTTGAATCTTATGACACGAGCGGGCTGGTTCCGGCCTTGCATTGTTTCTACTATGATCTGGAAGTTTTGACGGCAGCCGGCGACACAACGACTATTTTCTCGGGACCGATTTACATCTTCCCTGATGTGACGTACGCTTAGTTCTTGACTTGTTAGTGGTTGTCCTGTAAGGATGATCGCAACATGGTTACAGGACAAGCAGGGAAAGGCAGCAAGCCGCGGGACCTTCAAGGATTCCGCGAAGGCTGGGCCAGAATCTTCGGAGATCCATCAACTCGTTTAGAGGATGAGGATGCCAAAGCCACCGAAGGTAGTCAGGCGGGCGAAAGTTCGGACGACACGGCAGCGAAGGAAGCCTTGCCTCGTCCCGCACGAAAAAACCGAAAGACTCCTCGTCCGCTTCCTTCGTAAGAGGGTTGGGCGCAGGTGGCTGAATATTTCTCGGGCAGTTCTTGACTTTGCCCGAAAGATGCGGTATGCTGAAAGATTGTATGTCGAATCCATCCTTACCACCTTCGTCGAACTCCATCCCCTCCAGCGAGATGGCGGATACTTTCGTCCCAGTGGGGAGCCATTTGGTGGGATGGGACTGTTCTTCGTCGACTCAGCGGGACTACTCCGTGAGAGTGGCGGTGAAGATTGGCGAGAAGTCGGGTAGGCTGACGTTTCTGGTAACTTAGTCAGATTTCGCTTGCAGATTCTTTCTTCTTCTGGTAGTGTCTGTTCCTTCGTGGACGATTAATTCAGCGGCAGAAGATTTCCCTTACAAGGAAAGAGTCGGGGGTTCGAGTCCCTCATCGTCTACCACTTTCCCTCTGCAAGAAAAATCATGACCAAGAATCCAAAGCTCCGCTCTACTACTGCTACCAAGGTTGCTGTCAACAAGCGACTAACGTCTGAGTTACTAGGCTTCAACCTGAAGTGGCTTCGCGTTAAGTGTGAAATTCCGGTTGCCTTTCTTGCCAAGGCCATCAAGAAGTCGGATCAGCAAATCTACAACATCGAGAACGGGACGAACGTACCGTCGGTAGAGACTGCATCAGCAATCCGGGTTCAGTTTGGATTCGATCCTATCAATGCTACTGTTGAGTCTTGGAAGGCTTCCAAGAAGAAGAAGGCCAGCAAGCCGAAGAGGATCACCATGAAGAAGGCACGGAAGATCGTTGCCTGCGCGGCAGAAGCTATTGGTAGCCCTGGTTGGGCGGATCAAGTCAATCCCGACTGAAAAGTTCTTGACTTCCTCGGATCTTTCTGGTAAGATTCGGGCATGAACAACAGCCGAGCAGTCATCGTCTTTACCGACCTGTCCACCGTCAGTGGTGAGTTCAACGAAGGTTTCCCTGAGTTCCTGGTGTGGGCCAGGAATCATGTTGTGGCCAGCCGCAAGGTGCTGAAGGTGTTCCATACTCGTGTTGGTGGCACTCCTGAGGAGTTCCCTCCCCAGGAAATCACGAAGCTCTTCGATGGGTTTCGGGAAATGTTTCGGAGCCCGAATGACGCCTGAATCACAAGCAAAGATTCGTGCGCTTTCTGAGTATCTTCTGATGTGTGAAGATGCTTTCGTAGAGGTGTGCGATGGTCTTTACAGGATCGCTGAGGCTACTTGGATGGTGGTCGGCCCTGGTGTTGATTCTCTCTACAATCAGATGCTTCCAGAAGACCGCGGATGTTTCGTGCGGACCGTATGGATTGCTCCTGGGTACCTTGCTTCCGTGGTTCCAGTAGGAGTGTACCGTGGCTAGGTGCGGTAGTTCGATGGTGGAGTTCCAGACCCAGGTGATGGGCTGGATTGTTTTTGCCAAAGCTATGGCAGCAATTTCTGTCTGTTTTGCTGCTGTTGGTTGGCTGGTCGGGTGGTTCTGAGAAGAAATCCGACGAAAAGACCTTGACTTTCTCTGGCAGGTGCGATAGTATCTGCCTCGGAAGTCGTTTCAGATAGATAGTGATGCCCAGTAGTGTAGCTAGATTAGGTAGGATGGTTGAAAGATCGTTGATCGAGTCTGGCTGTTCGGGTATCCATTGCCCCTTCTCAATTCGGAAAGTTCAAAGAATCCCTTGCGGACCAAAAGTTTCGCATGGAGGGATTCTTCAATGCTACTAGGAGTTCTATAACTGGGACGCCTAACGGTCCCAAGTCCGAGAAAGCAGACGGGTTCTTAATCGCACACTGCGGGGTCTTCTAACCCGGTAGGAAAATGGCCTCATAAGCCTTGAATACGAGTTCAACTCTCGTCCCCGCTACCAATATTCGGAAGCTTGGCTGAGTGGTCTAAGGCAAAACTTTGCTAAAGTTTCGAGTCGGTATTCCGGCTCCGGAGGTTCAAATCCTCCAGCTTCCGCCAGTATCATGGTTCTGTCGCATAGTGGCCTATTGCGTCCCGCTGTCTACGGGAATTTCGCGAGTTCGAATCTCGCCAGAGCCGCCAGTTCTGACTAGGCATCGAACCTAGCCGATACCGCTCAAGGGTCGGATCCACGGACGCACAAACTCAGGGAAGCGTATAGAATCCCTGAACTGGATGAATGGGCTTTCGGGCCTAACAACTTGAGACGTGGTAGGCTACGTTAAGATGTTCGGCTGTCTTCCTACTCTAGGCCGAGCACGCTATTCTGGCTCTCTAGCCCAACCGGCAGAGGCATCAAGCTCAAACCTTGATTGTTCTCGGTTCGAATCCGAGGAGAGCTACCAATCTTTTGATCTTATAGCCCAATTGGCAGAGGCGGTAGGCCGAGAACCTACTTGATTCTGGTTCGAATCCAGATAAGATCACCACATACGCGGACCTATAGTCCAATTGGCAGAGGCGCCTCGCTTAGAACGAGGATGTTGGGGGTTCGAATCCCTCTAGGTCTACCATTTTCAACCCCGCTTAGCTCAGTTGGCAGAGCACTTGGATTATTCATCTCCCTGATCCGGAGATGGTTAGGTCATCTGTTGCAAGACCTAGGATAGATGCAGCAGTAAACAAGAGGTCGCTGGTTCAAGTCCAGCAGCGGACATTCTTCCTTCTCATTAGCTCAGTTAGGTTAGAGTCCTTCGGGAGGTCCCAGGTTCAAATCCTGGATGAGAAGAAGTTACGAACAGCAGGCAATGTTATAACCAGTCCATTGCGAGTCCGGCCGGATTTGCGAAGGCTGTTGCTTGCTGCAACCGTTTCTCGGCGGAGTCAGGACAAGCCGGAACATTACGCCGCTTGTGTACAGCGCCAAGGCTGATGACCGAAACTCCCTGCCTCCGCCCCATTTTCTTCACGCCACGATCGTCTAATTCGGAATAGGACCGAAGACTTTCAATCTTTGTAATATGGGTTCGATCCCCATTCGTGGTGCCATTTTCACGTCCCTGTCATCTAGTGGTCTAGGATACAAGGCCCTCAATCTTGTCACGCCGGTTCAAATCCGGCTAGGGATACCAGCGGTGAAAGCCGACCGTAAAGTTCTAGGCTTGACTGACTGGAGAGACAATCACCATTTTCATGGGTTAGTCGGATAGCGGCAATTCCAGGACGCTGTAAACGTCCCGTCTCTGACTTACGTAGGTTCGAGTCCTACCTAGCCCACCAGTGGATAGTTCATCAACTCACCCTTCTACCGAGTGCGCAAGGTGGTGTAAAGAAGGGCAGATTCTGCCAAGCCAATGTTGATGATTGGAGCAATGCGCCAAGGTGACGACATCATCAGAATGCATGGGAAAGCCGCCACATCAGGCTTGACTGGGGGAGAGTCTCCACCATTTTCATGTCCCTATGGCCGAATGGCATAGGCAGAAGACTGCAAATCTTCATACGGTGGTTCAATTCCATCTAGGGACTCCGGGGTCGTAGCTCAGCTAGTTAGAGCATTCCGCTTGCACCGGAAAGGCCGTGGGTTAAATTCCCACCGATTCCACCAATATAATGGGCTGTGGGTCATTGGACGACCACCTGATTTGGGGTCAGGACCGCAAGGTATAAGAGGGTTCGATTCCCTTCAGCCCGACCATATTGGGAGTAGTAATGGTTCGAATCCATTAGTTAGCTTTGGCTTTCTTAGTGTCAAACGGCAGCACACTCCCGCTTTTTCTTTGGGTCGGTAGCATATTGGTTATGCAAGTGGCTGTTAACCACTGTTGTTAACTCAACTAAGCAGGTTCGATTCCTGCCCGTCCCTCCAATTTTCGATTGTTTCCGCCGGTTCGAGTATACTGGTTCCATCGCTAGGAGATCAAGACGCATAGACGGGTGGCGTTAGCGAGCCCTTCCAAACATACCGCGGTGTCGTCTAACGGGACTAAGACGCAAGACTTTGAATCTTGTAAATTTCGGTTCGAATCCGAACATCGCAACCAATTTTCCTTCTCAAGTCGGCTGAAGAACGACATTTCTATGCCGGCAAGACTTGTTTATTGTTTGTTGCTTATGGTACCCGTAGGTGGCAGATAGTGCAGGTGGAAGCTCAGCGGATTCACTTGTCCGGATCTGGTCTGGCAGCAATTCCTGTGGGTCCGCTTAGGGCCTCTGGGACGTGAGAGGGATTCATTTTCAAGCGATAAACTGTAGTCTTCCGCGCTACGGGCTTCAAGATCAGTCAGATAGTGCAACTTTAGCTAAAGTCGTGAAGGACTAGGGCTTTAGAACTGGGCTTTCTGGCAAGCGGAATTTTGACATTCAAGCGATAGTGATCGGATAGTTTTTGGCCGTAGCTGGCCTTAGGTGACGTTCGATCCCATCTCCGGACAGGTTTGCATAGCTGTGCGAGCCCCGGAGGTGATTTTCATACATGCGGGTTTGGCATAGTGGTTGTGCTACAGCCTTCCAAGCTGTCTACAGGGGTTCAATTCCTCTAATCCGCTCCACATTCAAGATAGTTAGAGGCTAGAGACGAGCTAATAGGCGGAAGTTGCATTCCTACCTGGGCCGTCGCTCCGGTCGGGGGTTGCAACACCGATCATCCTAAACCTATCATGTTTCATGCGTCCGTAGCTCAGACGGAAGAGTATCCCGGTCCTAACGGGAAGCGCGCAGGTTCGATCCCTGCCGGACGTTCCAATTTTCGCCCTGTTAGCTCAGAGGTAGAGCACGATGCTGAAGACATCGGGGTCCCAGGCTCGAAACCTGGATGGGGCACCAATCTTCGTGGGTTCTTTCTGTGGCAGAGAGCGAAACTCCAAATCTCGCATAGAAGGTTCGACTCCTTCGGGACCCGCCATAACCGCTTGTAGCTCAGCCTGATAGAGCAATCTCCTGATACGGGAAAGGTCGGTGGTTTAACTCCATCCAAGCGGACCAATTTTCACTGTGTATGATGCCCCAATGGAAAGGGCGATAGGCTGTGGACCTATTTCTAGCAATAGAGTGCGGGTTCAAATCCCGTCATACACCCCATCTTAAATGCCTGCGTAGCTCAGTGGCCAGAGCTACAGTTTTGTAAACTGTGGGTCGGGGGTTCGAATCCCTCCGTGGGCTCCATTTTCGCCTTGTAGTTCAATTAGGTAGAACAGCAGTTTCTGAAGCTGTTGGTTGTGAGTTCGATTCTCACCAAGGCAACCATATACATGCGTCGATAGCTCAACTGGATGAGCACTGGACTTCGGATCCAGAGGTTGTAGGTTCGAAGCCTACTCGGCGTACCAATATAATCGGGTGTGCCCGGAGTTTGGTCGACAGGCACTGCCTTTTAAGCAGACGGAATAAAATCCCACCGAAGGTTCAAATCCTTCCACCCGAACCACATACATGCATCAGTAGCTAAACCGGACAAAGCACCAGACTACGAATCTGGAGATTTGAAGGTTCGACCCCTTCCTGATGTACCACATAACAAGCTAGTGCCCGGAGTTTGGTCGACTGGTCCGCGCTCTTAACGCGGTGGCTCGCAAGGGTCCGCGCAGGTTCGAATCCTGCCTAGCTTACCATCTTACCATGAACGAAATCACCATCACAAAAGAATACCTGCGAGCAAATCCTAGCCACATCTTTGTGTTCGGAGACAACTGTTTCCGCACTGGTCACGGTGGGGCTGCCAAGCTTCGTCATGAGCCTAATGTTTATGGCTTCATCACCAAGCGCAGCCCTGACTACCTAGATGCATCATTCTTCCGGCCAGAAGACTACCGGCCGTTCTTCGATGAGGAGATGCGCAGGCTTGTCCTAGCGATCAACGAGCGTCCAAATTGGATCTTCTTAATCAGTCGGCTTGGCGGAGGATTAGCTAACAGATTCGGTATTTTTGAGAAGATCATCCAGCCTCAAATTGGATACTTAGCAAGATTTCCGAACGTGAAGTTCCTGTTTGAATTAGGCGACGTGGCGAAGGACGAATGGCACAGTCCGGTCCCTTAAAAAGATTCAGCTTTGAGGGTTCAAGTCCCTCCGTCGCTACCAACATTTGGTGGGCACCTGAACTGGCTAAAGACACACTCTTGAAAAGTGCTCGGCAGAAATGCCCTCAGCGTTCGATTCGCTGGCCCACCGCCACATTCTCTTGCAGAACAACGAGTTAGAACTTTCCGAAACTTTCTATTCAAGTAAGCTTGACTTCTGCCGATAACTTTGGTAAGATACCGGCATGGACACTCGATTCAACGTGGTTGTGGCAGCCGAAGAAGTTCAACCCGGCGATCTGATCTACGATGCCAGCTACTATGGTGACAACAAGTGGTGTGACGTGAAGGAAGTTCGCAGCCTGTTTCCGAACGTGCTGCTGGATCTTGGGCATGTTTCCATTGGCAAGCACGAGAAGGAAGGAATTGCGATCATCCGGTGGATTTCGGCGCACATGAAGGTAGAACTTCGCACAGGAGCAACCTGGGGTGATACTGGCTACGCTACCGGCCAGCAGGATGTGCGCGGAATCGAGGTCAATGTCTACAAGGAAGGTGTTCCTGGGCCTCGGACCGTATGGTGCTGCCCTCGTGACGTTCGGAGAAAAGTATGACCGAGTATCCAGAATCCCTTGGTGCCGTAGTCGAAGAAGTGGCAAATCTTAGCCGCAGATTGCTGTGCTCAGATGCAGGCGAAGCTCTGCCCCCAGTAGCTTCTTCCGAGTTCATGTCTGGGATGGCTTTCCTGGATCTTGCAAGGCAAGCATTCAAGCGGGCCGAGCTTTGGCGCGTACATGCGCTGAAGAACTAAATGACTCATTATCTGGAATCTCGTGACGAAATCACGGGCGGACATTGTTTCCATATCCATGCGAGTCATCCCCTCTACGCGAGCGCGAAAGCTGATGTTGATTCCGGTCTATTGCCGCCTGCTAGCAAGGATTGTGAGGCGTCATCCAGGCGAATGGATTTGCGTTATGGGGAAATTAAGCCAAGCGTGGTTGTGACCTTTGAATGGGTGAAGCAACATTTAGAGAAAAGGAACTGAAACTTATGCCTACCCTCAAGAATTGGTCTGTTGTTGTCCCTGTTGATCCATATCTCGCGCCGGAGCAGTGCCATGAATCTCTGCGAGGGAATGTTTATGGTCATCCGTCCATCGAAGACGGAACCAAGGTCACTACTTCCAGGATCATCAGTGTCTGCGGTCGAAAGATCATGACGGTTAGCGGTACAACTTACGAACTTGAGAATCCCGAGCAGGGGTATGTAGACTACTGCCGGGAGACGCTAGGTAGAGAAATCGACCCGGACAATCCAATCGTGGATCGTCGGCAGCCGGATGAAGCTTTCAAAACTATCTGCTCAAGTTAGCTTGACTTTGGTCGAAAGTTCTGATATACTTTCGGCATGGTCAAAGTCTTCCGAGTTGAGAATGAGGATGGCGAAGGAATCTACATCAGTGGAATAGCGCGGAAGATTTCCAATTCGCTGGACATCGATCTTTGTAAGGTCGACAGGCAGCATCCCTGTCCTTGGGATGATTCCGGCATGAGTGTAGCCTGGGGCAGGCTTGCAGGTAAGGAAAGCTACTTTTTCGCCTTCTCTTCTTGGGAGCAGTTCCGTGCTTGGTTCTTCTTGGATGACTTTCTGATCGCGGCGGATGATCTTGGCTACAAGCTGGTCGTTTACGAAGTCCCTATCGAGAATGTTGTCTCTGGGCACACGCAAGTAGTGTTCAGGAAGAAAGATCCATCCACACAGAAGCTCGCAACGCTGTCCTTGCTCTGTGAGGCCAAGGAAGCAGAATCTTTCTAGTTGACTTCCTCGAAACTTTCTGCTATACTTCCATCCATGAACACCAAGCAGATCGAAGCTCTCGCCTGGATCGATTCGAGTCCGTTCCGAGGAACTGACGGACAGAAGGTTCAGTTTAGGGTAGTCAAGCGGATGTCTTGGACTCCGAAGTATTTCGGCCCGAGTGTTCTGACGTTGCGAGCATTGGAACGTCAGGGGTTGGTTTCCTGCACCGTGCATCATTTCGGCGTTAGGCAGGAATACTGGACCTTGACGCAAGCTGGTGCTGCTGCTCTGTTTGCGCATCGCAACCCCGTCTAGTTTTCTTGCTACAGAACTTGACAACGGCCAAACTTTCTGGTAGAATGTTTCTATGAACATCACCGAGCAATATCTGAACGATCCCACCCGCGCCGGTCAACTCGCCAGCCCGAAGTTCGGCTTCGGACCGCGCTATCGCTACTGCGCTTACGCTGTGCATACTCGGTTCGATGCTGTCCAGTGGTTTTGTGTCGATGCGGAAACCGAGGATCATCACGGCCTTCCGGAAATCGTCGGCCAGGGATACACCTACGAAGCGGCGGTGGCTCCTGTTCTCGCGAGGAACTGAAAGTTTCTGAATCATCTGCTGGACTTCAACCAAACTTTCTGGTATAATCCGGACATGGTTACGAACATGAACGCGGGCCGGGACACCGGCAGTGTGATGAATCATCTCAACAGCCGGATGCGTGGTGGTCCTGAGCCCGAGGTTGGCATGGGCTGCACTCGGCTTCAGTGGACCGATCGCACGGCATGCACGGTGAAGGCGATTGAGAACGGCAAGGACGGCAAGCCCAAGGTCATTCTCGTCCAGCACGACAAGGCGATCCGGACCGATACCAACGGCATGAGCGAATCCCAGATTTACATCTACGAGCCGGATTCGCAAGCACCGACGTACAACTACAAGCGGACGAAGGACGGCGGCTGGCGTCGATGCTACAAGAGCAGTGCGAACCGTTGGGTTCATGGCGAAGAAACGGAAATGTTGCTGGTTGGGTTGCGGGATCACTACCACGATTACTCTTTCTGAGGAATACCATGCAAGACCTTTGGTGTGCAAACTGCGGTGTCAAGAATGGCCATATTTCTGGCTGTGTCAACGAAACCAAGTGAACAGAACCGGAAAACTCTGGGTGGATGGCTGGTCTGGCCGGTTTATGATCCTAGTGGAGATCGTGTCGGAGACACCCAAGCGTTATCGGGTCAAGCTGTTAGACAATGGTCGTCTTCCTGGTCGTTGCCGATACGGTAATACAGGTGACGTGATCCTGGTTCCGAAGTCTGCGGTGACGATCGACAAACTTTCGAAAGACTGAGCTTGCAATCCGAGAAAGATTCTGGTATACTCTGGGCATGGACAACGAACTCAAAGACACCGAGTTGTATCGCGAGCATCAAATGTTTGGTGCCTCTGTGAAGATGATGCGGGATAGCATGAAGCACTGGGCTGGCAATGATCTGACCGTCCAGTTCGTGGTGGCTTCGATGCTGTCGGACGCACAGGAACTTCTGGCGCGTGGTGAGACAGAGAAGGTGCGGCTTGTTCTGAATCGTGCGAAGTTTTTCCTTCTGGAGGAACAATGAGCGATCGAGAAGTAGACATCACTCCTACCGGCTGCCGGACTCAGGAAGGCATCCAGCGGGTCAACGAGGCTCTTCGCATCATGGAGAACGCCATCACTGCCTGTGCGGATCTTCTGCCGGAGGCACTCAAGCAATTGGTGCCGACCAGTGATCCCTGCCTTGTTTCCGATATTGAGGAAGCGATTGCCGCTCGTAACCGTGCCCAGGAAGCTTTCCTTCGAGCAATGGCAGGACGATAATGAAAAAGAAATGGTACATCGTTGAATACCATGGTCGCGAAGATGATGCGATTGGAAGCTTCGATACCAAGAAGCTTCCTGTGTATGCTGAAAACAAGGAGCTTGCTGAGGCTGCCTTCTGGGGTCTTGAGAGGACTGAAAGGGGTGAAGTGCACCACATCATTCGCATTTCCGAGATCCAATCATGAAGACTCTAATTGTTTTCGCTGTCTACGCCAATCACGATACTACCGAAGGCAGGGGTGCAGATTTCTTCACTGGTATCGCCTTCCCGACAAAGACACTGGCTGTCCAGTTTGCAAAGTCACAATTCTACGCAGATAAGTATGGGGTCATGGGCACTCCAGGCAGCGACTACTGCGTAAGAGAGTTGACTATCCAGATTTACGATAGCTGGCTGGATGTGCAGGACAACTACACGAAGAGGGAAGAAGCAGAGGTTCGCAGGCAGGCACTCGCGAAACTATCGGATCGCGAACGAAAAGTTCTTGGACTCTAGCTTGACTCCTGCTGTCGAATCTGGTAGAATGTCTCCATGAGCACGACCGAAACACAGCTTCCGATCCAGGCCGGTGATCTTCTTGTCGAAATCGTCGGCAACGAATCCCGGATCTTCCAGGTTGGTGAGGACGGAAAGAAGGTCAAGCTCCTGGCTCGCAGTTTCGTGTTCTTCAAGCAGCGGATGATCCAGTGGGAAGGTCGCACGGAGCACAAGGCTTGCGAAGCTTCTGACTTCACGTCGGCCAAGCTCTACAACAAGAAGGATCGGAAGGCTGGAGCACTCCTGGTGAAGAAGTATTTCCCTGAAGCTACTCGGGTTCACTTCTTCTACGCTGGCCATGGTCCTTCTGGCAGCTACTGGAACTTCTACCCGAATTCTCATTACTCGTTCGATGTCTAGAAAAGCTGGTATCGGCCGAATGTGGTCAGAGCCCTATCATGGTGTACAGCACCTAGGTGAATTCGGCACACAACGTTGGTGGGTTACGGTTGAGGATCACTGCTCCTGGGCAACTTTGAATTGTTGGTTTCCTGGGTGTGCATTCAGTCCGCAGGAATCTTCGCATACATCTGCCGCAGAGGCTCGTGCTGTCGGTGAAAAATGGCTTCAGCAGCACGATCCAGAATCTAAGTATCCAGTAAAGCTATGAATATTGAACTTCGCCAAACCTGCGGTGCCTGTCCCGAACAGTATGATGCCTATTTGGATGATAATCTGGTAGGATATCTTCGTCTTCGGCATGGCTATTTCCGAGCCGAATTTCGTGGCGAGGTGGTTTTTGAAGGCACTCCGCGAGGGGATGGATGCTTCGAATCAGAAGAGCGTGAGTCTTGGCTGAATCGGGCTAAGATGGCGATCCTTGCTTGTATTCTCAAGGAAAGAATGTCCGTTGATTCCGTCGATGATGACGCCATGACGAATTCGGAGTGGAGTCAAATCTTCTCGACGATGGCCAACAATATTCCGGATTTTGAAGATGAAGAGTATCCAGACGAGAAACTGAAAGCCTATCGTCGAATGCTGGCCAAGATCCTGGCTAGGATTGATCGATGACCGCTTGAAACTGTACAGGAAGATGTCGCCGCTACGGGTCTTGTGGCGGTGATCCTGTTGAAGGATTTCGAAACAACCAAACTTACAACATGCAAGCACCAGATAATTGGAGTCCAGGCAGCGGAAGCTCATACGTAGGAGTTTGCTCCATTTGCCAAGGATCTGTTTACGCTCATCGCGGACCGTGGTATAGTGTGGGCTCCCCTCCACCGCCTACCTGTTCCAGTTGCGGGGCTGTTTCGGAAATGTCTGAACGGGTGATCCCAATGGTTCCGCCTCGTGGTCCAAGAACTTTGCTTGACTGAACCTCAGTTTTTCTACGATCTAGCAGAGAAAGTTTGGGCTAGGTTTGCTTCCCGTTGGCGAGAATGCGAGAAGGAAGACGCTATCCAGCAGGCAGTTTTGCGTTGCTGGGTGCAGCGAAAGCACTTCGACAGCCGAAAGGCTCAGCCTCAGACTTTCTTCTCGACCGTAATCCGGAACGAGATCGGGCAGCATGTGCGAGTAGCTCGAAATCGAAAGATTCGAGGTCGCCAGTTCACTGACTGGTTGTGTCTAGATCGTCTCCGCCAGAAGAGGGGCGGACGAGCAGAAATAATCTAGGTTCTCGTGCTTGACTTTCGGACTGGTTTCTGGTAAGATCCGGGCATGGAAATCAACAGCAAGTTCGGTGTGGATGTCATCGGCCACGACTGCACCAATCACGGTGTAACGTCTCGCCAAACTTCCATTCTCTTGCAGTTGTCCTGCGGCAATTTCGATGTCACGGATGGCAAAGCATCGCTGATGCTGGATGTTGAGGTAGATGCAGATCCTTCTGTCGGCAAGTCCGGCTACCTCCTGGTCGCCAAGCGAGAGTTCATCAAGCTGTTGACCGGTGTTGCGCGAGATGGCGTAATCTGCCGTGTCAAGGCAAAGCCGGCTGGGGAGCATGCTGGCAGACTCGGCCGTCCAATGTTCGGCGGACATTTCATCACGTCGAGTGACAGCCGATTCCCGTTCCACTCCCCGATCCCTGTGTTCGATCGTTTCGAGTGATCTCAGAATGGCTGCTAACTACACACTGGATCTTGCTCGCGCAGAGCCTTGCTGCTACTGCGCTAATGGCAGCAGAGGTTTGCGGATTATTCCGAAGACTCGTGATAAGGTCACCAAGATTCGGGTTGGATGCTGCTGCGGGGCCATGGGGGAGTTCCTGGATACCGCACCGGAGGCTATTGATGCCTGGAATACTCAGGTTACCGGACACCGAAAGTTGATTTCCGCACAGCCATGACCAAGATTTACCTGATCCGGGCATGGTATTCCGATAACTGCACATACACCGATTATGAGGATGATTCGGTATGGCTGGATGAAGTAGATGCCTTAGCTCGTTGGGAGGAGTGCCAGAAGAAATGGCCGGCAGAGCCGGATTGGTTCTGGTGGGAGCTTGTGACTTCAGAGATTGGTAAGTGCGCGATTGATCTGAGCCAGAAAAGATTCTGAATAGTAGGCTTGACTTCTCCCGAACTTTCTGCTAGAATGATTCCATGAGTTCTTCGATCGTCGTAACCGGCGACGTAAAATAGGCTTTAAGCCGGTAGCGTGGTTCCGAATGGGTAATACCCAGGAGGGGCCGGTAGCGACTACAAAGTTTCAGGCAAGGGCTTAGCGGCCCTTGAGTGCTGGCTGTCCTGGAATTGTGCGCAAATAAGCGGAGTATGGCCAGAGTCTGACCCTACAAGGCGGATACTTTGGACAGAGCCCAGGAGTTTGCGGTTTGAGCCTGAGGTAAGCTCCGACAGATAGGTTGTGTCCTCTTTCGAGGGTAATCGAAACAGTCCGGACATGACTGAAAGTTTTACCATTGTGGTTAAGACCCTCTCGACAAGCCTCCCCTTTTTCTTTCTGTCCGCGCCTCTATAAGCCGTGAGACGTGCATTAATGGAGGGCTGCCACCAAGCGTGCAATGTAACCGGATAATTGCAAGGATGCATACCTACGTGAAGGGCGCTGGCAGGATTTTCTGTTTCTTCTGAAGGAAGGCTTGACTTTGTAGCCCGGATCAGATAGAAGGTCTGGGCATGACTGCAACCAAAGTCGCTCCTTTATCCGAGATAATCAATCGGCATGTTGTCTTCGAAACAAAGAAGACACGGATTGTTCTCGTGGTGTCATCTAAGACGGGTTCGACCGTGTATTACGAGATGTTAGACGGTCATTGGTGGAGGCCCGCCAACCCTGAAGAGCGGTTGTATCTTACGGATATGTTCTTCCGTAAGCTAATAGATCAGAATGCGGCAATCGCTCCTGGTTTTTGGCTAGAGCGAGGTTCGTGGGGTAGACTTTATCTCAAGTGGCCAGGGGTGGATTCTCTCGGTTGCCATACTGTATTACGGCAGGATCTTCGGGATGTTGATTTCGGCCGCCGGAATAATGCGGTAATTGAATTTGCTCAATACGTCATTGAGAGTTCGCTATGACCGACAAAGTTCAGATAGTTTTAGATCACGGTTACGTGAAGTTTATTGAGTCCTGGGGGAGCGATTCCAGGATCATAGAAGCCGCTAGGATGTCTACGGACAAGGGGTTTCTTGGCTGGGGACCGAAGGAAGATGGTAGTCCTGGAGACGAAAAGTTGCTAGCTTACTTGTGGAATCACAAGCACGCGACGCCATTCGAAATGGCCGGAATGGTAATCGAGGTAAAGGCCCCGATTTTCGTGTTTCGTGAGTGGCATCGACACAGAACGCAGTCCTACAATGAAATGTCAGCGCGATATATTCCGCTGCCAGATGAGAATTACATTCCGACTGTTGATCGGCTGATGCTGAGCGGCGGTGCAAATAAGCAGGCGCAAGGTTTGAAGGCTATTACTGTTGATGCCGCCGAGCAGTTCCAGATAACTCTTGCGGCTCATTATGCGGACACACAACGTCGCTATGAGGTCGCATTAGCTAGCGGTGTGTCCAAAGAATTGGCTAGACTACTTCTGCCAGTAGCACGGTATAGTCGCATGCGTGCCAGTACCAATTTGCGCAACTGGCTAGCATTCTTGACTCTGCGCATGGCTCCAGATGCTCAGTGGGAGATCCGGCAATTCGCAAACTCTGTTGGTAACCTCATTCAGCAGAAGTTTCCGAGAACCTGGGATCTGTTTGTAGGAGAAGTAAAATGACTACTACCGTCGATGAAAATGATCTGCCACCTCTTGCGGAGCTTCGCGTTTCTGCTATCGATCGACAGGTACAGGTCGTTCATGATATGCTCCAGGAGCGCAGGGCTCAGGATGCTAAGTGGGGCGAACAGAACTTCGACTATTCTAAGTGGTTGGCGATCCTTAGTGAGGAACTAGGTGAAGCTAGCAAAGAATGGCTGACTCAGGAGTTTCAAGGTATCTTTACCGGAAACTTCAGAACCGAGCTTATCCAGTCCGCGGCCGTGCTGGTGGCGATGATCGAGTGCGGTGACAGAAACGGGTGGTTCCATGACTAGTCAGGAAGCCGAAAGGAATCTGGAAGCTTTGTCGGAATACGTCGAGTCTCTCCTGGAAGGGCTGGCGGATGATCGCCGTCTGGTTCTAGGTAACAGAAGCTATGCAGAGATTGATGCGATCCTGAAAGGAGTTCAGCAGCAGGCATTGAACGCAGGTTTCCGAGCAGGTTACCTAGCTGCTATTGAAACTTTGTGCGTCCACCGATCGCAGCACCCAGGCCCACCGCAGATTAGTTTGATGCCAGAATCAGATGTGAGTTGACTTTTCGTTTCCGGTCCGGTAGCATCTGAGCCCATGTTAGCCCACCTTCTGGATCACTACCTGCATCCCGTCCTGCAAATCATTGGCGTCATCGCCCTTGGTTCTGTAATCTTCCTGTTCTGGGGCTGTGACAACGACGATCAACCACCGATCTCCTTCGCATGAAATTCGTAGTCATAGACTCAGGCAACCCTGCCCGGTATCCTAACTCCGCTACCTGGGGTAAGTGTGAGTTTCAGACTTTCGAAGAGGCAGTAGAGTATGCCAATGATTGGCTTGGCGATTACGGTCCTCTTCCTCCTACCTACAAGGTAGGCGCGCGTTTCAACTATTACGACTCCGAGCAGTGGATGGAGATCAGATTCCTTCCATCAGCGGAAAGTTTCAAGGTAGGATCTTTTGACGATCTTTGGCTCTGAAAATAGTCAAAGAAATCCGCGCCAAAATAGTGCTTTGCAAGGTATCAGTAAGATATGAACTATCTTCTTGACTTTCTAGTTTCGCTTTGCTACGTTGCGTGAACACACATGGGCTACCTTAAAATTCCGAACCTCTACGCTGATACTTCCATCTTGATGATGAAAGAGGTGTATGCCCTTGAAAAGATTCATGGCACGTCTGCCAATGTATCCTTGGACAAGGATCGAAACCCTCGCTTCCATAGTGGTGGTGCTGAGCATCAAACATTTATCAGCATCTTCGCGTCCGATCTTCATGCAAGGCTAGCTCAACTGGTTCCCACAGGGCCAGTGACTATCTACGGAGAAGCCTATGGCGGGAAGATTCAGAAGTTCAGTCATACCTATGGTAAGGATCTGAGGTTCATCGCATTCGATGTCCAGATTGGTGACTGCTGGCTCAGTGTTCCAGATGCAGCCAAGCTGGTGGCCGATCTTGGTCTTGAATTCGTGCCGTATGAAGTTTCGACGACAATCATTGAGGCACTGGATGCTATTCGTGATCGTCCGTCTGAGGTAGCTAAGCGATGCGGCATTGTGGAGGATAAGCTTCGTGAGGGTATTGTTCTTCGCCCATTGATTGAGGTTACTAAGAACAATGGCAATAGACTCATCGCCAAGCACAAGGGCGATGCGTTCTCCGAAAGAATGCATCAGCCAAAGGTGCAGGAAGGCAAGGGAATGCTCTTGGTAGAGGCTCAAAAGATTGCAGATGAGTTCGTCACTGCAATGAGACTAGACCATATTCTCGGCAAAGGCGTCGAGTGTTCCACCTCAAACATTTCTAGCCTCATCCAATTGATGGTAACTGATATTGAGGCTGAGACGGAAACCGAGGTAGTTCTTCCTTTGACCCGAGAGGCTAAGTCAGCCATCGGAAAGAATACAGCGAAGCTGGTCAAGCAGAGATTGCAGGATCAGATTCATGTGCCAGTGCTGGAATGTTCCAGCACCCCGCCAGTGGGACACTTGGCCTGAATTGGATTGGGGGTCAAGAATACTGGCGGGTTCCTAACATTCAGAGATAGAATCATGACACCAGAAAACTTCTGCTACTGGCTTCAAGGTCAGTTTGAGCTTCACGGTACATCGACAGGATTGTCCAAACGACAGGCTAAGACAATCGCCAACCATCTGAATCTTGTGTTCGAGCATTGCTTGGACAAGAAGGTAGACAAGGGAGATCCAGCAACAAAGAAGAAGCTCCAGGATCTTCATGATGGTGTTGAGCATGACAGTAACACAATTCCAGGATTCAATCCAAATATTGGCGGCAGTGGGTTTCCTGGTCTGATTCGCTGCTGATATGAAGCCGCTTCTTGAGAAACTGGATGAGCTATTCGATGCTTCATGGAGTGAGGATGTCGATCAGGATTTCTCCAAAGAAGTAGGAGAGTTCCAGAGAACTTTAGATGATTGCTGGCCAGAGATTCGCGCAGTGATTGTTGCTGCAAACGAAGCTATCCAGATTACTGGCGATAAGTGTGGACACCATCTTGAAGAGTTGGATAAAGCACTGAGGCCCTTTTATGATGATCCTAGCTAGAATCTATCGTTGGTGTCATCTCCTGAGATTCATTTTCTCTAGGAAGTTCGATCATCTTGCTTTTGACGCCAGATTACCAGGATTAGGTTGGCGTCTCTATTGCTCCTGTGGTAAGAGATTCTATCCAAAGGAAGTTCCAAATGGGTCGCCGTAACACAAAAGAAGAAGCCCGAAAGGAAGCTTGCCTTCATCGTAAGAAGCTAGGCAAGGGCTGGCGTATCAAAGTTTTCCCTATGGATGAGGGAGAGTGGTCCTGGAACATTAATAGAGGAAGGCTTCAGCTTTACCATACCGAGATTTGTTATCCGAATGTTTGGACGGTCTGGGCTAATGGACTTTCTAGCGGCCATGGATCGACTCCGAAGATCGCAATCAGAAAGGCCCTTCGAGCAGGCAGGAAAGTTATGTATGATTCGATGAAGGCAGTAGCAGACGTAGAGACAATCTTCAAGGACTTGGACTAACATGAACATCATTCAGTATCTTCGCGATCTCGAAAGTCAAGCAACTCCTCGTCCATGGCGAGCAGCAAGGACTGCATCCATGACACTGGATGAGATGGTAGAACGGTGTCGGAATGTTTGGCTAGCCGGGCCTGAAGCAATCGATCATTGTCATCATGCTTTTGGAGGTAAAGGCGAGGAAGAGAGGACCGTGCTGCATGTTGGCAATGGTCCGATGGGCAGAAACAATCTAGGGCTTGCTGTCTCGCTGAGAAATGCATGGCCACTGATCGATTTGTTGTTCAGTGCAGCAGCGGAAGTTGTGGATGAGGCAGATTGGAATGAGCAGTGCGAACCGCGGGAGGATGATTTGCCTCAGTCGGTAAACATTGGTCGGCTGAGTGCTGTTGTGAAGTTGCTTCGCAATCTCCCGGAGACTCCGAATGTAGAGGAGCAAGCATCATGAGCCTTGTAATCAATCCGCAAGAGAGACTTCAAGCCGGCCAAGATTACGGCGATTGGAAGTATGTCTTTGAATACGCCGACGGGACGGAAGGCCATCCAGAGGTAGCTGTACCTGGGCTGCAAACTTCAACCAAAACATTCGATCGTGATGATGTTGAGGAGCTTATTGGGATCGAGGATGGCGACAATGATGGACCAGACTGGATTGCAGTAGGTAAGCTCACGGACGGTCGATTCTTCTCAATTGCTGCTGGCTGTGACTACACCGGATGGGGTTGACAGCAATCAGGTAGGTCAGCAGTTGCTGACACCAGAGAACAAATCCTTGCTTACGGTCTGACGGACGAGGAAAGAATGAGGCTGAAGATTCCTTCGCCTCTTTCAGAATCAAAGACCACCATGGCTTGGCACCCATGGATGAATGTTCAGCCAGTAGCATGAGAACAATTGACATTATCGAAGGTCTAACTATCCTTCAGAAGTATCGAACCTCTCAGCAAGGGTTTGATGTTGGAGCCGAGCACGATGAGTTGTTTGCCTATGCTACGGATCTTCCGTTGTCTGTGGATGACTTGGCCAGGATGCGTGAACTAGGCTGGAGGCAGACTAATTGGGGCAATAACAATAGGGATTATGATGTATCTGAAGGATGGGGCTGCTACGTATGAGCGGTTACTTCAGCACGGCAGTCCTATCAGAAGATTTTCGATATCGTTATTCTTTGTCTAGAGGATGGGATGCTAATAAGTCTGGACTTCTTGTGGTAATGCTGAATCCTAGCACCGCAGATGCTTCAGTTGATGATCCTACAATTCGTCGTGTTGTAGGTTTTGCAAAGGCGAATGGGTATGGCGAAGTATGCGTGATGAATCTTTACGCTTTGCGAGCAACAAATCCTGCCGAGCTTAAGCAGGAGGATGCTGTTGGATCTGAGAATGATGCAAGATTGTCTGCTGTCCTTCGCTGGAACAGGGATCTTTGCAAGCCTGTGCTTGCCGCATGGGGAGCAACTAAGTGGGCTAAAGTCCGATCGCCAGAAGTTGCGGCGATGGCTCCTGGATTGAAGTGGCAATGTCTAGGGGTAACGAAGGACGGTTCTCCTCGCCATCCTTTGTATGTGCCAGCATCGCAGGCATTTGTATCATTCCAGCCAGATGCTCAGACCTGAAAACTTTCTGCTAAACCTTCGCTTGACTTCTGCCGAAGATTCTGGTATACTTCGGGCATGACCAAGCGAGCCAAGAAAGTCGGTAGCCGTTCCCCCTGGGGCAAAATCGACCACGTTGAGACGATCGCTCCTGGGATCCAGTTCTGCGGGACGCCTAGCCACGGTGGCTACTTCCTGAGCGACGAACGCAACGCTCAGGTGCATCCGGCTTGGCGCAGCAAGTGGGCTAGTAGCCCAAGTTTGGATAACTGGTATGAGGAAGATTGCCGGTGGGCAATTGTTGCTTTCCACTTCCCGGAATTCTTCACCGGGGCTCAGTATGAAGCTTCTGTGGCAACACTCAAGAACTGGCATCCGGACGAGTGGGAGCAGGTGACCGGAGAGAAGGTCAAGCCCGAAGAATCGCACAAGGTTCGGGAACGAATCTTCGCAGCCGAGAACAAGGGCAAGCTGTTCGCCATCGCTGCTTGGGGTGACTGGTCGCGGAATGTTCCTAAGGGCATGGTCGGAGTTTGCGTTACGGTGGATGGAGAGCGTTGTCGGAATCATCTCCCAGAGTCTCCGCGATACCTTCTCGTCCCTGCCGAACTTTACAACATTCCTGGTACGTTCGTGACGGTTCCTGGCCAGTTTCAGGAAGTTCCGGCTGATCCGGCTCGGGACGGCTGTCCGTTCGGAGTTTAGGAAAATGAATCAGTGGTTCAAGATTTGGGCCGTTGGTAACGGTGGTCAAAGATGCTATGAGGAATACGTCTTTTGGCTTGTAGGTGATAAACCAGACAAAGAGGACATGGCCTACCGAATCGAGGAAAAGTTAGGCCCGCTTCCTGGCAGTATTCGCTCCTTGAACTGGGAGCCATGCACTCCACCGCCAGAGGTAGTCGCGGAGCGCATTCAAACTCTGCGTAGCCAGCGACGTTACGCTCTTGCAGAGATTCGAATCCACCAAGGAAAGAATCGTAAAGCCTAGCTTGACTTCTCCTGAACTTTCTGGTATACTCCAGGCATGGACATCAACGAACAACAGAAGCGTCTGGCCGAATCCGTGCATCCTGGGCAAATTGTCCGCTGCAATGGCTTCGATGGTTGCCGAATCGTCCAGGTGTGCACTGGCCAGCTTACTGGCATGGCGGAAGTTCGTGTCCCTGGTGGGATTGTGTGTGTTGGAATCTCTGACCTGAACAAGCCATGAGCCTCAACGAACTAGCCTTCCAGAAAGCTTGCGATGACCGCGATATGTTCCAGCGGCAGCTTGCTGAAGTGATTGAGTTGAAGCTGTGCGAGTCTCGCAATCTTTGCCTCAAGCCAAACAAACTCTACAAGTTTACGGTGGACCCTAGCTGCAAGCTTTGTGTCCAGTTCGCCAAGGAATCTGAACTATGAGTGACAAGCTGATCGTGAACGGCAAGGAAACTACTGGCCGTGCTTTCCTGGATTCCGATGTTGGGATCTTCTTTTTGAACGCTTGTGGCGAACATCTTGGTGAACGAGCATCCCGTATCTATGCATCCCGAGATTTCACCATCAAGCTGGTCGTCGAAAGTATCGATGGCAAGGTAGAGCTTGATGTTGAGCCAGTCATCAAGGATTGGCAGGACATGATCGATCGCAAGGCGAAAGCAATTGCCGATCAGATTCTGTCAGGTGACTTTGTTGCTCAGTCCCTGGAAGCTTTCCGTCAAGTTGTTGAGGACAAGGCGCGAGAAATCGCAAGCTGGGCCTACCGGCCGAAGAGCGAGGTTCCTTACTCGGAGAACTGGGACGATGGCAGCTAAGGCAAAAAGTTTCAAGGCACAGGATACAGCTACTAAGGCTGCTATTGTCAGACTTCTTCAGTTGGAGTCTGAAATGCTTGGCCTTGGTCTGTTTGTTACTGCCAGGAAACTTAATGATGCAGTTGTGGCAGTAGGTTTTGAGATTGCAGGTGATCTTGAAACTTACGAGAATTACATGACAACACGGTACAAGGCAAAGGCTTAACTATGGGTACAAACTACTACTGGCACGAGAAGGAGCCTTGCGGTTCTTGCACTCGTGATTTCGAAGCGATCCACATCGGAAAGTCTTCCGGCGGGTGGTGCTTTGGTCTGCATGTCGATGCAGAGCTTGGCATCCATTCCTTGGCAGACTGGAAGGAACGTTTCGCTCGCGAAGGTTCGTTCATCAAGAATGAATACAACGAGCGTGTTTCGGTCAACGACATGCTCACGATCATTACCGGGCGGACCTGGGCACGCACGTCAGCCGGTTGTCCTGATGCCGTTAGGAATGCCCGTCAAGAAACTGACGAGTGGTATCGCCAGAATCATGCTCAGCCAGGGCCGAATGGTTTGGCCCGAGCGCAGATCATGCCAGGGCATTGCATTGGGCACGGTGAAGGAACCTGGGACCTGATCGTCGGAGAGTTCTCCTGATGGGCACTCCACTCGGCAACTTCATCATGGATTCCATCCAGGGCATTGCCGGGGGAGTTCTTATCGGTGGAACTATTGCATTCGGCCTTGCTGTTTACGTTGACTTCCGTGTCAACAGGGACGTTTAGGCAAGCATATGCTTGCCTAGCGCGCAACGCATGGAAGAAATCGAACGTGATGTGCAGGCTGTCCTGGGATATTTTGAGTCCATGACCATGAAGGATCTCAGCAAGACGATCCCGACCCATGACGAGACGCACGTTCAGCAGGCCGTATCGCGAATGATTGTTCGCGGTCAGGTTGAAATTACGCAGGACATGAAGCTCAAACTGATGTCCTGAAAACTTTCTAGCTCTCAAGCTTGACTTTCGAGAAAGATTCTGCTAGAATGTCTCCATGAGCACGAAGCGAATCGAAACGTCCAGTGGTCTCACCGTCAATCGCAACGCCTGTCTGTATCGCGTGACGATCCTTGTCTACGGGGTTGGGCAGGATGTCATCGAAATTGTTGCTCCTACGTTCCGTGCTGCGCTCGTCCATGCGACGGCGCAGGCCAAGCGTAGGAATGGGACGGTGCTGTACATCTCGGACATCGGCAGCCAGAACTAACTATGCTGCCGCCTCTGGTTTTGATCGACTCTTTGGTTGGACCGATGCTCGGGATTCGAGATCCAGAAGTTCCGCATGAACTTTTGATCCTGGACGGGGATCGATCATTTGCTAGCGCGATAGTTGCTCGTGATGCGCTGTTTGCTGATCCGAAACAACTCGCCACGTTCCGATTCTCTCACCGAATCGTCTCCGAGGTTCTGTGGGACGAAGAAATCGGTGACGCTCGAAAGTTCGAATAAGCATTCTAAGCGTCCCTCGGGCACGGTGCCCACCCTCTCGGAACCGGAAAGAATCGAGAGGTTTCTTTTTCTTCGAACCAGACTTGACTTTCGAGAAAGGATCTGGTAGAATCACTCGTCCACCGCAGGACACTACCGGCCCAGGCTGGATAGGGTAGTCGGCCGAACCACCTGAAATGTCGTCAGTAGGGTGGCCGTATAAAAGAGACGGCTGGACTGGGCAAGCGCAAGGTGATTAGCCTAGTTGAGATAACACGTTGCCTGATGCAGAAGATACTAGCCTGAAGGGCTGCACAGAACTAAGCATGGCTTGACTTTCTGGGTTCAAAGAAACCCGGCCGCCAAACCCCGAAAAGTTAGCCATACTGAGTAGGGGCCAGTGCGGATTCATTTTCAGGAGCGAATGCCGGTTGGACTACATCGAAAACCAAATCTCGTCGCTCCCGTTTCTCTTTTGGCAGTAGCTGGTGGCGCGAACATCGGCTGCAAGACTTTTCGCGGGTTGATAGAGGACTCCTCTGCGGGTCTCTCGTGCCGGATTTCTTTCTCATTCACGCCTCTGTGGCCCAATTGGAATAGGGCTTTAGCAACCTTTCGGATTAGTCGTCCGATTGGAAAACCTGTCTTGCGGATCTGGTTAGACTGACCAGTGAAGTAGGAACATCGAAGTTTGATCCGGGTTCGAGCCCCGGCAGAGGCAGCTTACACAGTTCCGCCGCGCGATTGATAAACCTGTGGGGACGTTGTGCCCCAACAAACAAGGTCGAGACGCTTTGAGGGTTCATCAACAGGTAAGTCAGTTGCCGGCGGAACACTTTTCCTAACATGCGAATCCTACCTGTCCTTGCATTCCTTCTGCTAGCCTCTTGTGGGGTTGAGTCTGTTCCCTTGTACAAGGTGGGACAGCAGGTAAGAATCAAGGGAGGTGATGCGGTTACGATCACATATGTTTGGAAAGTGTGCGAACCTCATCGGCCTAGCTACAGCGTTCAGACAGGTATCGGAACTCGCGTCAATGTAGGGCTGAAAGGAGTTACTGTCACGCGCGGAACTTACTACCTTGATGAGCACCAAATCATTGAGGTAGTGAAGTGAAGTTTACAATCACACTAAAGGATCCGGACGGTGTTGGCGATTGTATTCGCGATGCCGCAAGGGCGTCTGTGGCCGAAGTTCTAGGATTATCGGACGAGGAGCGAAAGGATCTCTTGGAATCACGTATGGAATCAATTGGCGACTCCATAAAGAAATGGGTCGAGTACGACGAATACGTTGTCGTCGAGTTCGACACGGACGCAGGGACGGCAACTGTGCTGCCTGTGGCGAAGTGAGGCCCTTCGTCGATGCTCATCTTAAGGACGCCATCAAGGGATACTTGTTTGGCGTTGGCGTGTCTATCGCAATCATTCTGCTGATGTGGTTGTCGACAGGATGCATCTGATGATTGAGTGGAATGTTTTCACACACGGAGGTGTGTTGCTGACCACGATGTGGTTCGGCTCATATCTTTTCGAGGCTGATGTCCGCCACATTCTGGTTACACAGGATGGCTTCCCGCCTGACATTCGTCTAGAGCGCAAACCATGACAGGAACAATCAATCGCGGAGTCTTCGACCTGGATGTGAAGATGCAGGAAGTTGTCTTTACTGAGCTAGGTAAGAAGCTGATCGGAGATGCCATTGCAATGGAGCGTGCTGTTGCAACCCTAGAGAAATGCAAGCGTTGGCTGACTGAGGCCATAGACCTTCTTGCCACTGCGATCCCAACAGATAATTCCACTGCTTGGTGTGCTCGTCGCGAGGCTTTTCTGCTTGAGATGCAAGGCAAATGAGTTCCACTATTCTTTGCCTGTTCTACCACAAGTGGGAAGTAGCCTACATCCGGAAGAATCCCAATCCTATCGTGCCCGACACGGACTACCTGTGCGAGGTTAAATGTGTCAGGTGTCATACCACGAGACTTTTGCTTGGGGATCTGGTTGATTGGCACTATTTCACTTCTCCTGGTCACAAAGGTAAGAAAGCTTCATGGGCTATCCGAGACGTGATCTGGCCTGCCTGGGAAAAGTTGGAGCATCAGGAATGGTTCGACAAGATGAAGAAAGCAAATAGTGAGTTGCGCTTTGCAGACTCACTAGAAGACGACACTGCCATGCTTGTGGAAAGTTTGAGCGATGAAGATACTCTACTTTCCGGGCTGTCGGACGAGGATACCCTGCTAGCCGATGAGGATCCTTTCCTGGACTTCGAGCGGAAAGTTAGAAAGCAAGCTTGACTTTCGCCGAAAGTTCTGGTAGAATGTCTGCATGAGCCAAATCTTCTACCGCAAGATTTCCATCCATACCGCGGACGGTACCGACACTTACCCTGACTGCTCCTGGCATCAAGAGCAGTCCACGGGTCTGCATCAGACCACGATCTACAACCGAGATTCTCAGGTTGTTGCAGTCTATCCGTCCAACCGAATCCAGAAGATCACTTTCGCTTCGGTGGATCTTCGCAAGGCTGCTCGTGCAGCGGCTCGTGAGCTTGTTAAGAAGTATCCTAGCAGTAAGATCGATGCAGTCAAGGAGTTGCGCAACAAGTTCGGATTGACCCTCGCGGACTCCCTGGGCTACATCAACGAAGCTCTGGCGATCACTGTATGACCATCGAAGAAAAGATCCTGCGCTTGCAAACCATGTCCGGCTACAATGATGGTGGTCGTCCAGGTGGACAGGTCAAGCTGAACTGTTGTTCTAGTTGGGTATCCTCTGAGCAGATGCTTGGAGCCATCGGCCGAGTAACTTGCAGTGGTGGCAAGACGCTTGACGAGGCCCTGGATAATCTGATCTTGGCTGTTGAGGCCAAGGATAACAAGGCGCGACGAGGAGACTCCTATGACTAGAATCGAACAAGAACCAGTTGAAGGCGAAGGATCTCACAAGTGGGATCCAGGCAGCAAGTCCTACACTCACCCGGCGTTCGGCCAGCTTCGCGCTAGTCGTCAGCAAGGCGGAAATCTTGCTCTCTACGGCTCAGACTTTCGGCACGACACAACGATCGCCATCAGTATCAGTCGATCCATACTCAATCGCGATCTTTCCAGAGACTGGCATCATGCTGGTGAGGAATTGATTGAGGTTGTGCTGTCTGAAGCACAGTGGGCAACATTCGTATCCTCGCTCAACTGCGGGACTGGTGTTCCTTGCACGATCCGGCACGTCGACAGAGAAAGCATGCCAGACATTCCGCTGCGCAATGAACGGGATGTTGTTAGTGAAGAGCTTGATGCCCGTGTGAAGCGAGTAACTGAGCATCTTAATGCTGCAATTGCAGATGTTGAGGCGAATCTTGTTGGCCTGTCTAAGGCTAAGCGGGATGCCATCATGGCGCGCATCATCAAGGCTCAGCGAGAAGTTTCGGACTCCATGCCGTTCGCGGCTAAGAGTTTCTCTGAGCATGTCGAGAAGACGGTCGAGAAAGCCAAGATCGAGGTTGAGGCTTACATGCACGGGCACATTGTTCGGGCTGGCTTGGCTGCTCTTGGTGCACAGCCTCCGATCAGCATCGGTGAAAACTCTCCGCGCCAAATCAAGCTAGAGCCATAGTGGTCCGCATTGTTGATCTCAAAGTGGATAGCCGGACCCAAGATTCGGTTATCATTTCCCTGGTTATTGAGTGGGAGGAGTCTGTCCGGGACTGTGGGAGAGATGACAACGACGATCAACGGTATCTTCGGGCGCACATCAAGGGCTGCAAGTTGAAAGGCATAACGCATCCTAACGGAACTTTCCAGGTCAAGAAGTATCCGCCCATGCTGCGGGAAATCTTCGAGCACTGGCCTGGAGCATTGATTCAGGCAGTCAACGAGGCATTGAATCCTCAGCTAGTTCCGATTGCGCCGAAAACTTCTGCTTTGGATCTTGACTTCATGGGACTTTTCAAGTAGGCTGCTGAACTATGGCACTAACCAAGAAAGAAATCCAGGTGGCTCTCAACGCTCGTTGTCCCCATAGTCATAATACATGGGGTAGGTATGTGGGCGGTCGTCGACAGCTTTGACCGGCTGCCGCTATTGCCGCCGTGCGCGGTGCAAAGTTTGAAAAGAGCCGTGGCGTTCCTTTGCCTGTTGAAGGGGATATGTACATAGGCTCTTCGTGCCATATGGCTCATGTAGCTTTTAGTGACATTGCCAAGGCCATCCTGAGTCCTGGAGAGAACTACTTCGCTCTTCCCATCAAAGAATTCAAAGCTCGGCTGCGCAGGGTGCTGGCCGGCAAGTCCCCTTTCTGAGAAATACAAACATGACTGACCAAAAGACAATCGATTCTCTTCTCCAGGATCTGGAGAATGCTTTCATTTGCTGGGCACATGCTGCGCCCGGTGATAAGGCTAGAGATGTGTGGACTACGCGAATCTCGCCGGCTCAGACGAAGATTCGAAAGTTCATGCAGGATCAGCTAGCTCCATACTCACCGAATGATGCTAGCAATGTCATTGCGCAGGTTCATGCGATGGAGGTTGCCCGGCAGATTGCTCGTCACGATCAGCTTGAGCTTCGTCATCGTCGCCAGACGGACCTTGTGAAGCGGCTGGAAAAGCTCCTTGAGGGCAAGAAGCGGTACATCAAGAAGATCCTGGCCAGCAAGGATGAGGCTGTCAAGGCTCTCACTGAGGGTGCTGTGGCAACAGAAACAATCCTTCGTGCCCAGATCGAAAGTCTGGGTGCTGAGTTGATGAACAAGACGAGCGAGCCATGGGTTGCTGAGGCCAAGGAAATCCGCGGTCCTGATGCTGGGCAGGTGCAGAAGCTGATTGAGGATTTGAAGACTGATTCAGATGAGTTCGAGAAAGCTCCATTCGGAAGTGAACAAGAGATGTCTTTTGGTCAGAACTTGCATAGTGGAGTCAGGGAGCTTTGGGCTCTATTGACTGCATCGGGAAAGTTCCAGTTCCCAGTGAAGCTGGTTCGCGATCCATTCACTGGTCCAATCATCCCACAGGCTCAAATTCTATCTGAGGCTAGAGAACTGGGCCGACTGGTAGATAAGTTCGAGCATGCTCCTGATGATTCGCAGGAAGAACGAGAACTAGGATGCGACCTGTCCGCACAGGCAAACATTCTCTGCAAGTTAGTAACTTCAGGCCACAAGGATGGTGCTGCCATCGCGGAGACGGACGATAAGCTTCGTTCCAGGATCTATCAGCTTGAGTATTCCCTGCGTGAGACTGTGAACGCCAAGGAACAATTGGCTGGCCATGTTAAGGAGTTGACTGATCTGGTAAACGATCAGAGATTCCTGGTGGATAGTGCTAACAGCAAGCTGAAGTGGGCTCGGGATGCTACTGAAAAGTTTGGTATCCCAGGAGAGACTATGTCGGCCACTATCGTTCGGCTAGGTGAGCAGTTGGCTGCGACCACTAAGATGATGAAGATCATGGAGCGCGATCTTCGGGACAAGCTTGCACTGGCTCTCAACAAGAAAGCAGAGTCAGACGTTGCTGAGCAGAGCTTGGCAAACTTGGTCAAGCGACTCAACGATTTGAATGGTGGAACTGATTACTCCACCTACAATTGGGGTTTCCTTCTCAACGATCTTTGCAAGAAGATTCCTGCGCTTACCTCGGAAGAAGTAGAGACATGGATTAGGCAGGCAAAGTTTCGTCCTACCCGCGGCTTTTCTGGCGCTGGCATTGATTACGTCATCACGAGCGAATGCCTTGATGTTGGCATTGGTCTGCTTAGGAAGGTTCGATGAACTCTATCCTTTTCAAGGATCTGAGGATTGGAGACACTTTCCGAATCTGCTCGACCGCGCTGTATACATGGGAGAAAGTTTCCGATAGAGAGGCTACGCCCTTGGACTCTAGTTGCCGGGGAAGTAGGTATATCATTGAGGATAACATCTCGTGCGTGCTTTCATATCCTCCTGTTTATGTGGATTCGCTAGAGGAGAAACTTCAAGTCGCTAAAGAGAGATACGAAGTTTCAGAAGAACGGCATGCAAAGACAGCCAAACAATTGGCGGATATGAATGCGGTCAATGGCTGCATGGAGAAGAAGCTGGTCGCTGTGCATGCTGAGCTTGATGGGTCCAAGGAGATCAGTAGACAACTTTCGGTGCAGGTTTGCGAGCTATCTGAGCAGCTAGAGAAGGCCCAGCTTCATGCTGCGTACGCAGAGAATGAATTGGCCACTGAGCGATCCGCTAACTCAGCGAAGGATGCAGAGCAATTCGAAGCTCTGAAAGAATTGGCTCTGGCTATTCGCATTCTTGCACGAGGGCGTTGATGGATACGTTCCTGAATCTTTCGATGTGTGCGTTCACAGGAATCCTGGCAATACTGGCCGTGTTCTTTCTGTGTAGCATAGACAATTGGGGTCGACGAATCCTTGACAGTGTTCTGTGGCTTATTGCTGTATGCTTCGTCCTTGGCGTCAGCATTGTTGTAGGATTCTGTTTGCTGCACTTTTTAGGTTTGAATCCGGATTTGACCTGGAACTGAAGTTCTTCCTTGACTTCTGGGAGTCGTCTGGTAATGTGCTGCCTAAATGGCTCGCAAGATCAGACCTGGATTGCTTCGCGCTAGTTGGTCGAAAAAGAATCGTGACATCGCCTTCGAATATCCGGCGAAGGCAGATGGTGCTTTCCTAGCGGGAGTTCTGTGCTTCTGGAAGACAACGCACGGGAAGACGTTCATGCAGGAACTAATCTCTCGTGGGTATGACATTACCACGTTGAAAGTCTCCGTTCAGAAGTTTCCAGTAGCTCTGCTAGAAGGTGCGCCTAAGCTGGAAATCTCTAATGTTGAGGAACCTGCTAAGCCAGTGGTTGAAGCTGTCCTGGAAGGGAGCAACCCGTGAGCTTCTGGAGTAAACTTTATCCCCCGATGCGGGATTACCAAGGTGAGTTCCCTTGGTATTTGAAGTTCATCTGTGTCTCATTTCTGACCGCACTTTATGCGGCACTAGCTTTCGTTGCATGGTTTATTCCCGCCGGAATTTACGATGCCACAAACAGAGAATACTTCTGGCCAAACTCGACGCCGCTTTCTGAAATCATGCTGTATCAGACGCCTTCAGTTGAGCAGCAACGAGCAGGTTATCTCGAATATCTGCGTAGTGAAATCTCTCGTGTAGAGAAGGCCAAGTAAAATGGGAGCTTGGATTCCCGATGATTTCCCTGCGGATGATAACGAGAGGAAGCTTGAGAGATCCGTCAGCGAAGCTCGTCGGGTTGCGGTAATGGAATTAGCTGTCAAACTAGAAGAATCAGAGGCCCTGTTAAAAGAAGCAGTCGATCTTCTTAACAGAGTTGAACAAAGTTCGGATATTGCCTTACAACTGGGTCCTCCTTGGTGGAGAAGGACATACGATCTTCTAGAGAGAAGCCGCAAAAGAGAACAATCATGAGTAGCACTACACAATCACAATCCCAGACCGGGATTTCTTTCCTTGGCGCACTGTTCCTCATCTTCATGACATTGAAGTTGACAGATTTCATCGACTGGAGTTGGTGGTATGTTACTGCCCCGCTATGGGGTGGAGTTGCATTGTGTTTGGTGATCCTCGCATTGCTCCTGGTGATCTGGTGCGTTGTTAAGTTTCTTGAGTGGGCGTTCAAGGATCGTAGCAGGAATCGAAAGATTCGCAAGGACATTGATCGCCGTGCCAAGCAGTGGAGTCGTCTCGTAAATCCGGAGAGAAGATAACATGACCACTCCAGTTCTCTGTCGTGTCAACATCAACGGCCGCAATTGCCGGCTGTTGAGTGATCGTCCAGCATCCTATGAGGCCATTGTTTACGCTGCCAATCCTAACCGAGATGTCAACACATTGTTCTCGGTGACGTACAGTGGAGCACGGTCGGGTTCTCTTTCTCCTGGAGAATCCGTAGAGGTGACGGAAGGGATGGTGTTCAACGTGTTTGATACCGGCAACGCATGAGCCAATGTTCTGGTCCTGACTGTCAGCATTCTTCGCATGCGGATGGTAATCCGCGATCGAAGAAGGTAGCAGGAATCTTTGAGTATGCAGATGCTGCAAAGAACAAGGATAGTGTGGAGGCTGCGGTTGCAGCGGCAGGCAGAAAGTATCGCAAGGCCCAGATTGAGGAAAGACTTCAGCAGGCTGTGGTCTACGCTGCCAGAGAATGGCTCAAGAAGGAAATGGCATGAGCATCAAGAAGAAGTGTCCAGGCTGGTTTTCGCAGTGCGTGGTGCCCTGCAAGTATAATTCTATCCTTAAGCCAGGACAATTAATGTGTGAGTTTTGCAACGAGGATGATATTGACTGGACATGCAAGCAGGATCTTGGATGGGGGAGCGCATGAGCGACTACTATTCATCCTTGCGAGATCAAATTGTTTCTTTAGGCGATCTTGCAGATAAAGAGATTGCAGACCTTCGAGAAGAACTGGCTGAGGCCATTGATATTCTGAAGTTCTGCGATCCTCGCGATACTAGCATTGAACTGAGGAATAAGCGCCGTGCTTTCTTGGACAGGCACGGTGTGCAGGCTCCGATTGAGTTGCTGGACAATCTCCAGCCTAGCGAGCAATGGATTGATTGCCTCGTGAGTAAAGGAATGTTCAGTGATGAGCGAGTTGTCACTATAGGTGAGAACTCTGTTTTCATTGATGCGTCCCATGTTCGAGGCGAGATAGATAAGATTGGAAAGGTTAGGGCATTTATTTCTTGCTGGGAAGGAAAGAAATGGGCTAAGATTCCATCAGTAGGCTACGGCTATACAATCCAAATAAGCTAATGAGTGACCAACCATTAGTAGTCCATCCAGTGACTTACTCAATCGCTCAGAAAGATTTGACCGCTTGCATCAAGGTCATCGAAGGTGGTGTGCCCGCTGTCCTGGATCTGCTGAAGCAGATCGAACATCTCTGGTCTCTAGCCCGCTGGGAGGAGATGATTGCTGATGTTCGTGTTGGTGTAGAAAATCTTGAAGAGGCGGATCATTATCTTGGCGAATCAAAAGTATCCGCAGATTGTTGCAAATCTGTCCAGGCTCTAAAGAGGAAGCTAGTGGATAGAATCACTCCTCATGTTTGGGGTGCTGATGGGTTTGGTGGATATTGGTGCGAGGAGCATGCTGACAATCCTCTCAGGCAGATCAAGATGTTGTCTGTCGACTCACGAGGAGATGCACGACTCTCATCGTTTGAGGACGGCGAACGCACCGGACTAGAACTTTTCCCAGCAGAAAACTAATGCCTACTGCACAAGAATACGAGAAGCAGATACAGAAAGTTCAGCTAGAGCTTATGAAGCTCGCTACTGATCTGGAGGCGATGACCGTGGATCGCAATCAATGGCGCGAACGGGTTGCAGCACAGATAAAGGCCAGAGAAGGGGATCATGTACGCATGGCTCAAGGAGTAGAGCGAGCAGCGGACATTGACAGGAAGCTGGTAGAGGCCCAGAAGGAAATCACTCGCCTCCAGAAGTTCGAGAAGATTTGCCAAGATGCTAGGCAATCTATCCAGTCGATCAATGACAAGCTTGGGCCAGACCTAGATGCAGCCTTGCAGAAGATTCGGGCTGCCCAGCAAACTTTCCGATCGCTAGCAGCCCTGACGCTGGGCTAGGCTCGAAAGATTCTTCTTGACTTTCGGAAAGTTTGTGCTATACTGGCTGCATGGCTACAAAACTTTCGAAAGTTCCCGCCTTCCTGGCCGAGCACGATGGTCGCAAGGAAGGAACGTACGTCGTCTCCACTCGCAACGGCTGCTGGGGCCGTGGTGACACTCTGGCTGAGGCGTTGAGGAACGCCAAGAACGCTGGTGGTCGAACTGGCCCTAAGGACGTGATGGTTGCTTGGCAGCCTGATTCTGCTTGGCAGGCGATCAAGGCCGAGTTCGGTGAGAAGACGGAAGCGGCCAAGCCCTACGTCGATTTGATTGGCCGCATGTGCTCGTGGGGAAATCACATCGAAACGCTTTACGAACCGAAGGATGTCAAATGATTCTACTTGATCCTGTTGTGGTGTGGCAAGGTTTGCATGATAGTCGCCAGTATAGACTGGTGGTTGGTTCCACAGGCAGATACACCGCAGAAGTTAGCGGAAAGGATGCCATGAAGAATGATTCATGGTTCTGCGCGAGTGTCAGAGCAGAAGACGAAAATATCGTGCTGATGCTTGCGCTTCAGAAGATGAGGGAGCTAGTTCAATGATTCAGAAAGCAGAATGGGTCAAGGCACTGGCTGCTCTTGGCGGTAAAGAAGTCAGCACCGAAATTATCTCGCTGCTGATCCAGAACATCCAGCGCGAATCTTTTGATTCCGGCGCGATCTACATGCGTATCGCTATTTCCTCTTACATCCATGTGCAGGCGCAGAAGAGGCCAGACGACAAGCAGATCAAGGATTTGTTAGAGGGACTGGCCAAGAATCTGAGCGGAGATTATGCTGACTACACAGTTCCAGTGTCTTCCCTAGCTGGTAGGCCCTGAAATGACTAACGCAAAGATTCGCTATCGTGGTTCCTTCGGTGAGATGTCGCATACCCTTTCAGTAGCTGAATTCGTAGAAAAGTTTGTCTACGATACTGGTCCCTGGTCTGATCGAGGTGCCATGGAGAGTATCGGAGATAAGACGGATGCTGTCTTGCGAGCACTAGCTGCTCTGTGTCAGATCCTTGCAGACAAGAAGCTGCTAACCGATCATGACATCCAAGAGATCACGCAAGAACACAATGTCACTGAGCTAATTCACGAAGAATGAGCCCAGAACTTCAAGCACACATGCATAACATTCTCGACACGTTCAGTGGCGGGAATGATAAATTCATGGCGTTCCGAATGTTTATGGAGTCGATTGAGAAGCAGAAAGATCCGGCATCCAGGAAACTTTTGGATATCGTGGTCCACTTTTCTCGGCTGATCGACGCAGCACAGCGCGAAGGAAAGAAGTAGGGAATGTGCTTGCGTATTCGGCTAGGAATTGCTAGGATCCCGCGCACATATGGCAACTCAAAACAATCCTTGGAACAGTGGTGGTTACACTCCTTCGTCCCGCACCGGCCGGACTCCTGTTGATTCCCGTTATCGGGATCATGTTCCGGTTCCAGTAGCCGAGCCAGAGCCTGTTGCTCCGCTGCCTGCTACTCCTAGTGGTCTCAACATCACGAAGGTGAAGGGTGAGGTGGTTCGTCGGAAGCTGGCGCAGAAGATCAAGCCCAAGCTGAAGATGAATGAATACATGACGGCCCTTGCGGACCTGAAGGTATTTCAGTGGCTTCAGGTAGAGGTTGGTGATCGACAGATTGCGAATCTTCGCATGGCATTCTGGGGTGCTGCTGACAAGCTTGGCATTTGCGTCTCGGGGAAGATTTCGCCAGATCATACCGTGCTGTTCATTCGTCGTGAGCCGAACGGTAGCCGTCGTCCTTACGGTCCGCGAAACAAGTCCTGCGTTGAGCAGGCCGGCGAAAGTCTCTGAGATCAACAGCTATCAACCTCCAGAAGTATTCTGGAGGAAGAGGAAGACATGCCTAGAAAATACACCAAAGATTCTAGCCCGTTGCTCGTTACGCATGTAACGGTTGATGAGGCCAATAAGGAACTTCGGAATGAGTATCAGCAGATCCTTGCTGGGCTCAAGGTGTTTCAGACCATCAAAATCGAACTTGGTGTTAGGCCGCTTACTACCGTTCGATCCCGGTTCCTAGAGGCAGCTAATACATTGGGCTGCTCGATTGTTACTAAGTCTTCGCCCGACAAGAAGTTTCTGTTTCTTCGTCGTGAGCCCAAGAACTTTCCTCGTCGCGGACCTTACAATAAGCTCGTCAAGCTTAAGGCCCAGGTAAAGGCCCAGTGAGCACACTCCAGCAGCAAGAAAGAAAGCCGGTAGACATTCCTAAGCTGCTGCGGCTAGCCTCGGATAAGAGGATGCATGGAAGATCGTGCATCCTTTACATCAAAATCAATAAGGATGTGCCCTTCGAAGTTGTGAAGAAGGGTCTTCCTCCTGGTGTGAATCTTTTGGCCATCGTTGGCCGTGTGGTGATGGCTGAGATTCTTGACTTTCGGGCAGAGGACTACAAATGAGAACTTGTCTTGAGTGCGAACATTTGTTCGTTGATGGCGGGTCTCAGGGTTATAGCGAGTATACGCCATCTACTCCGTTCCAGTGCGAGTGTCTAAAGGGCCATGATGTTGGTTATCATGGCTACGATACCACAAAGAAATCACTATGCACTGGACTGATGCGCGCAGGCAATTGTCCTGACTTCAAAGAGGAAGTTTGATGGCACTAGATAGAACACGGATGGGATTCTTGTACGAGCAGTGCAATAAGCTCATCAAGGAAGCAGAAGATCCCAGTAAAGTTTGCGTACAGATCAGTGCCGCAGATATGTGTCTGCTACTCAATCAAGTCCTGGCCATTAGGCTTGACGAGATCGAGGAAGAAAAACAGATAGTTGAGCCAGCTAAGAAAGCTCTAAGTTTGGCTGAGCAGGCTGTGCTGACCGTGATTCGCGCAGAGAAGAGATGCAATGATGAAGATTTGATTTCTTCCTATCGCGATAGAGAGGCGGCTTTCCTGGATATACCAGAGTTGACAGATGGAGGCATTAGCTCCAGACGACGTGCTTTGGTCTTGCTGGGTCTTGTTCGAGACTCAGGTAAGAGGAAGAATACATCTTCGGGAAGAGAATCAATCATTTGGGAGATAAATCCATGACCAAGAAAAAGGCTAAGCCTGTTCAGTTTGTCCCAGCCCCGGCAAAAGCTCCGATCGAGATTTACCGGAGCCCTGATGGATTCACTAGGCTGTTGCTGGTGTTCGAGCCATCTGTGGACGCTGCTGATAAGTATCTCGTTGCGGTCAAGCAGCAGGAGTGGGCTAAGGTAATCGATTGGCACTACAATACGGACATCTACACCAAGCAGATGATGGCGTTCGTAGAGAAGACATTCAATCTTCCATCGACTCAGCATCGCGGTGTGGTTCTGCCAAACTACGTTATTCGTCGGCTCGACCTGGGCTGGCTGCGCAGAAATCTCTTCATTATGGATTTGAAGCAGCAGGGAAAGCTTCTGTTGTTCGAACGTGATCCTCAGACGGACTGGCTGAAGCAGTTGCAGATCAAGAATGCTGACCACCTCTATCCTGCGGTGGTGCAGCTAGCGTGCATACTGCATGGACTCAAGCCAGTTAAGAGTCGCGTAAGTTTCTCCACTAGCCTTGAAAATCAGGCTGCAAGACTACGATGAGTCAAGAAACATTCAGCAGCATCGGTTACATCTGTTTCTCTGTTTTGGCAATTCTTTCTACGGTGTTGGTCGTTGGCTTCGTCTTGTATGCTGCATTCACAGCAATCATGGACTGGGTGCGCAAGTGATTGAGCATCGCCCATACGAGTCGAACGCTACCCACATGACCGGCATTGTCGGCTGGGTCTGCACTCACTGCCAGCGGTATCACGGTAACAGCCCGAACTCAGAACATTTCGCAAAGTATTGCTGCGCTACGACTCTTCCATGCAGCGAGGAAGGATGCACCGGACGTGCAGAGAAACATTACACTCACTGCGAGGCATGCAGAGAAAAGCGAGATTATGCTAGGTATTTGGCAAAGCCTCGTGTAGAGTGGGATGGTGTCACGCCTGTCGTCACGAACTCGGATGAATTCTTCTTCGATGCTGATTCTTTGGCTTGCTACCTGGGCGATCTTGATCCTGAAGAACTGCCGCATGTTCGCCTAGAGATTTGCGAAACTCAATCCAGAACATTCGACATGAATGAATTCCTGGAAGATGTTCTCCCGTCCGAAGATTACGGTGCCGATCCCTACTTAGACGACACAGAAGAAATCAACAAGACAGTAAACGACTGGATCACGGCCCATGAGCCTATCTCGTGGCTAGGATCCGGAAAGATACCGACTAACGAATCAATCGAAAAGCACACAGGAATCAAGATACCATCATGACTCACGATCCATCTAACGACTGTCCCCTTCTTACTCGCAAAGAATTCACTGACCTTTGGTACTGCCTTGCTCAGTGGTATTCCCAAGGGAAAGGAGGGACTCCAGAAGATTGTCTGAAGGCTGCGCAGTCTGTTGACATCGTTCTAAATGATGCTCTGTCTCGTGTCATGCACGAGGCTGAGGAACGCGGCATCAAGAAGGGACAACAGGACGGGTTCAAGCAGGGAATGATTCAGCCCGATAAGGTCCCAGTCGGTTTTGCATTGGTTCCTGTCTCGGATAGTGTGGAGAAGCACATTCACAATCTCGAAACTTCGGAAAGCAAGCTGGCTCGAAAGAATCACGCGCTGACTGAGGCGATCGGATTCATGGCCAACAAGAACTCTGGTCTGCGACACAAGATTGACCGGAATCGCTCCTTCATCGCCAAGCTGAAGGCTGAGCACCAGGAGCAAATTGCCGATCTTCAGGCCGAGATCGAGAGGCTTGATGTGGAGAATAACTTCCTGGCTGAGAAGCTGGAAGCTAAGAAGCCTGAGGCAACTGTTGCCGTGGACATGGAAACTTTCAATCTTACTGAGTGGTTGAAGGGAGCTACTAATTGTTCTGTAGAGGACAATGATGTTGCGCGTCATGCTCCTAGCAGGGGGACTCAGCAAGAAAGATTCGTGCTGTTCAAGCGCGAGATCGATCAGATTGTGGCAGCAGTGAAGGAACTTTCCAAGCCTGCCGTGACCGAGCCGATTGCAATCCCAGTAGAGATTGCTGCGCCCGAGCCAAAGAAGCAGGGTGAAGCATCAATGGGCCTAGGCAATGGAATCGTTGCCCATGGAGACAGTAGATCGATTGATTACCTCTACCAGATTGCCATGGAGCACGGAGATATCGTGCAAGAACTGAAGAACTTCCATACAGGTGGTGAAGCAACTAATGGTCTGCTTGCAAAGGTTCGAGCCTTGCATCAGTTCTGGCAGAATGATAACTTCCGCAGCGAGCAGGTTGCTCGTGAGTTGTTTGGTCCGGATATCTGGTCCAGTTTTGACAAGATGTTCGCTAACCTGGATAAGGTCATGCGATGAGCAGTCAAGCTAACACGTCCAAGCTGCAAGAGCTAGAGAATCATTGCAAGACACTCTTTGATGGATTGAATTTCTGCATCGCTGGTGGGGCTGTCAGGGATACTCTGGTTGGCAAGGCACCGAAGGATTATGATGTCTTCGTATTCACTACCAAGGAGATCCTAGAACAGCGTCTGAAGGATGCAGGGATCGATCTGGACGAAAGGGAGGATCGTAACCCTGACTACTCGCTGGCTGATTCAATTGTCTGTGGTGTTGAAGTCCAGTTCATGGTGCGACCGGAGACCAGCACAGTTGACGAACTGCTTAGAAGTTTCGACTGGGCTATATGTAAGCATGCATGGTGTGATGGCCGGCTAGTGGATGCATCGTGGCGAAGTGATGTGCCTGAAGCGGGTAAAGAATTGACCCTAAGCACCTACGATACTCCAGAGCATAGCCTAGTCCGTGGAGTAGAGTTCGCCAGCAAGTTTGATATGCTCTTATCGAGCGAGACTGTTCGATTGCTGGTTAGCCTCATCCAGGCTAAGGCAGTGAAGGAATACATTGACGCAGCAGATGTCAAGGAAGCAAAGCGAACGGCCGTAGCTGATCTGTCTGATTGTTACGCTGTGGCGTAAACCTTGTAACGATTTGTTACAAGAATCTTCGTGCAATTGGACCCCGGTTGTGGATAATTCGGACTGCCTAATTCAGGCGGTCCGTTTTCCTTTTCCAGGCTAACTATGCTTTTCCTTGCACTTCTCCTGTCGCTTGCGGTTCCTCAGCAGCCTCCTGTTGTCACCTCGCCTCCTGGAGGACTGCTTACCGTAGGTGTCATTGCACCTGTAGGCCAGCCACTGTTGTTCCTTCCTGTCACTAGCGTAACAGAGCCGCCCAATTCATTCTCCGGGACATCAATCATCTCCCACAACAGTGCAATTGTCGCTGGATTGTATCTGATGGTTTTGCCCGGCAATGATTCGGTTGGCCGGCAGACAGTGGATATTGCATTCATTGCAGATTTGCTGAATGTTCCTGTCACAGAGAATGCAGAAGTGCAAGCTTTGGCTGTCTACGACATTCAGTTTAGTCCTGGCCCTGGTGTAGTAGAGGTAAGCTATTCTTCTTCGCATCCTGTCAGCTACACCACCGCAGGCAGTTCTTGGGCTGTTCTCGGACAGGACTACTGGAGCAATCAATCCAATCCTGGAGAGCCAAACAATGTCCCGCTTAGGCATGCAGAGATTCGCACTACAGGCTCGACTGTAACGGTTGGCTTGGTTATCACTACAGGCAATGTTGCAGCAGGCAATACATTCCTTGGCGGTCAGTTTCACGTCACTTCTCTACGCCTGACCAAGCACACAAACACCGAGCGAATCATTGGGTTGGATCTAGTTACGGGCTTGCCGGATTTGTTGTCCTGGTCCCGTCCAGATCAGACAACTATTGCGCTCACTAGCAATGCTCCTGGATTCTTGCTGCTGTCCTGGGCCTTGTCGCCAACCCCCATCACTGTGAATACTTTCCTGGACAACAATTTCTGGGTGGTGAATCCTGTGGTGGTGGCACTGGATCAGACCAACACATTGAATCTTCCTACGCCGATCCTGACGTTCTTGCTGCCAGTCTATGTCCAGGCGGCAACCATTGTTGGTGGTCAGCACCTGATCGGCAGCAATGTTCTACAGCTAGGTAGCTGAGCCTTACGTTTTCCATTCTTCGTGGAATGGAATTCTACAGGGCCAAAAGTCTACTTGAGCGCAGACGGCGACGATCAGGGTTCGCACGTCTCTGCGGCTATTTTGACTGGGGATGTCAGCAAGGCGCATAAGCTTTCGCTGCTGATTAATCTCGGTGGTAGGGCCATTGAGAAGTTTGTCAAGGCTACCTGGGGAGGGAAGTCGGTAATCCTTGGCGGCGACGACTACATGGGCGAGCTTTCGAGTCGCAGCATTGATTCTGCCTGTGTGGAGAAGATGCGGAAAATGTATAGCAAGAAGACAGGGGCAACTCTTTCTTGCGGTATTGGTTCGACACCTGAAGAGGCGATGAAGGCAATTGTCATTTCAAAGAACACCGGAAAGAATCGAGCTACGTTCTGGGATGATAAGTTAGAGCTTACCTACCAGAAAGTTGTCAAGGCCCGTATCAATGAGTTGCGTAATAAGCTCAAGGCTCAATCTGGACTGACAGAAAGCGGGAAAGTTCGGGTCAGGATCTTGGAATCTGTTGAGCTAACTGAAGCCCGGAAGCGTAGGTCTCCTAAGACCAACTCAGCAGGTGTCCCGGATAACGTAAAGAAGCACATCCAGAAGCAGCTTCGAAAGTTGTTGGTTGCTCGTAAGGCTCGAAACTCTCGCAGAGTTTCGAAGAAGCCTGTCAAGCCATCCCAGAAGAAGCCCGCTGCAAAGAAGCCAGGGATTCCGGCTGAGGTCCACAAGGGACAGATGGTGGACCTGATGCGGCAGCATATCTTGCATCACAAGATGGTGCAGAAGAATCACTATCGGCATGCTGATCTTCTAGCCCAGCGAGGGGATCATGTTGATGCTAGAGCGCATCGCATGAAAGCAAAGATGCACTTCAAGAAGATGATGCGGGACCGTGTTGCATTGCATACGGCTGCAAATCTTCGTCCGGAGAATGTTCCGCATAGCGTGAAGTCTACGGTGAAAGTTCTAAGGAATGTAATGGCGTCCAGAGTAAAGGGTGCTCGTGCACATGCTGCAAATATCGAGAAACTTAAGTCTGTTCGGCATTTGGCTCCTAGGTCTGTTGATGCCGAAATTACCAAGCAGAAGCCCAAGACGCCTGTAGCTCAGGGTAAGAGAATCTATAAGTGGCAGCAAGCTAATGGACCTAAAGGGAAGTTCTATAAGGGAGCACAGAAAGGAAAGAAGTTGCTTCGTAAGCTCTTCCATGCCGATGCTTCTCCTAGTGCTCCAGTAGCAGGTAAAGCTAAGCCATCTGCATCGTCTCAGGCTACTCCTAAGACGCCAAAGATCAAAACATCTGGCCCGACTGTTAATCAGTTGCTGGCACTGTCGAGGAAGAAACCATGACCTTCGTACCGAATAGAAAGAAGTCTCCTATAGCCGAGGGGATGACGGCCCTAGAAAGATTCCGTCTGTCGCCAATGTATCGCGCGATGATGCGCAAGAAGACCAAAGGTTCTGTAATCTTTGTTCAGTCGCTGCACCAAACTAAAGCCAACCTTAAGGAACGTGCAGAGTCCTGGTTGTACATGGAAGGCCAGCAGGATTCAGCATTCTGTAATGCATTGATTGCCAAGTTGATCGAGATGGGTCTTGATCGTGCAATGATTGAGGTGCTAGACGAGGGTTCGCGCTGCACGGTGTATATGTCTGATCGCATTGGCAAGCTGAGCAAGGAACTGAATAATCTCCTGGCCGAGATCGCTGAGTCGGAGACCGTAGCACGTCCAGAAGATTCGGGTAATGGGCTCTTCGTGTTCGTTATGCATGCAAAGGAAGGAGTAGACTTCCAGGCGTATGCAGAGAAGATTCTGAGCCGGCGAATGGGTATGGCCAGCGAGAAGGTTGAGTCTGTATTCACGCCGAAGAGAACTGGACGGCCGATGCGCGAAACATCGAAGGAAGTAGATCCTAGCTTCATTCCTATCTGTAGGAAGAAATGAGAGTTGCATCTAGGATTCGGAATGAGATGATTGGCCGGTTGCTTATCATCTTGTTCAGCATAGTCTCTCTTGCAGCCACTACAGCCTCATTCATTAGCGCAGACATTCGAGCATGTGAAAACCGCGGAGGAAAATGACTCTCACTCAGCTAAGGTTCTCATTCATCATCTTGGCGATTCTTTCCTGGCCAATGATTCTGGTTGGCTATGATGCCGTGCAGGCAGGTGATTATACTGGGCTAGTGAATCTGTTTATCGGCGGTGTGATCGAATGTTTTGCGGTCTATCTAATGTTTCCGTGGGTCCGATTCTTTGAAGCGCACGGGAAGAAGAAATCTTAGTTTCTGCTTGATATTTCCGCTAAAGCGGATAGAACGTTTAGTCGAAGCACTCATCCGTAACAAGGGAGGTTCGGCGTTGAAAACGTTCGTAGCGGCACTCTTTCTTTGTGCCTCAGTCCTAGCTCAAGGAAGCTGGACTCCGGTACCTACAGCCCAGCCCTTTGATCTGACTAGTCATGCAATGGCGTATGACTTCAATAGACAGAAGACGGTAATGTTTGGTGGATTCAATCATTTCTATACAACCCAGGGCATTACTCATGAGTTCGATGGCTTTACCTGGATGCAACGGGTAACTGCTAACTTTCCGTCACCAAGAGCCGGTCATGCTATGTGCTACGACATAGCTCGCAGTAAGATTGTAATGTTTGGTGGAACATCTACTATCTTCGGGCAGTATGTGCCAGCAAATGTTTGGGAGTATGATGGTGTTGACTGGGTGATGTTGCCGCATCTGGTTTTCCCTTCTCCGCGAGTAGATCACACGATGGTGTATGATCTGTCTTTGCTGAAGACGGTAATGTTTGGTGGTAGGCAGTCCGTCAACAATCCATTCGGTGATACGTGGTTCTGGGATGGGGTTTCGTGGGTGCAATCTCCTGCGTTAGGCCCTCCTGGTAGGCATGGTCATGCTATGGCATATGATATTGTCAGACAGCGGAGTGTGCTGTTCGGCGGAAAGTCTGGTCTTAGTTTGCTTGGAAACTTTCTTTCGTTGGATGATACTTGGGAATTTGATGGCGTAACGTGGGTGCAGTTAGCTTCTTTGGTGCCGGCTGCTCGCGCTTCTCACCGCATGGTGTATGACATGCACCGAAATGTTTGTGTGATGCACGGAGGATCGAATCGAGGTGATGAGACCTGGGATTGGGATGGAAATGTATGGACCCTGCATCAAGCCCCGTCGGCCATAGACAGGTATGGGTTTGCAATGTCTTATGACGCACATTTCTTGTGCCCTGTTTTTCATGGTGGTGTAGGAGGTAATCCTATCCTTGTTCGTGGAGATACACAAACATTCAGCATTCGAGTTCCAGGTAGTTATGTTCAGCAAGGAACTTCCTGCCCAGGCGGTGCCGGGTTGCCGGTGTTGTTTGAACCGAACGCACAGGCCACAGGGCCAATGATTGGCCAAACCTCTACGATTGTTGTCTCGCCTGTATTCGATCAAACATTCTACGTGTTTGGATTCTCTAATACGCTTGACGGCTCGACCACTCTACCTTGTAGTCTGTTGCCTTACGGAATGCCAGGATGTTCTCTCTATGTGAGTCGTGAAGCGGTCACAAGTTCGTTTCCTATTCTTGGCACGTCAACTTTGGCGGTGTCGATCCCTTACAATCCATTCCTGGTTGGGACTGTGTTCTACGTTCAGGCGTTCCCGGTGGAGTTCGGAATCAATCCGATGGGCTTCCTTGCGACTAACTACCTTGTAGCTAGTGTAGGCAGACAGTGAAAGTTTACTTGCTAGAGGCTGTGCCATACTTTGCTGCAAAGATACGAGCTAAGAGGCTAGCTAGCCGGCCCGTGCAGTTCACTATGGCACATCTAGACCATCACAGTGGGCAGGATGAGTATGCCCTGATTGCGCACGATCACAAGAAAAATCCTCTTGGCCATGTATCTTTCCATACCTATGGAAAGAATACGCACGTCAACATGCTGAATGTTGAGCCTGAGCACCAGCGGAAGGGTATCGGATCCGCCTTGATTCGCGAGTTACACTTTCGACACAAGAAAGAATTGGGTATGAAAGGAAAGATTCATTACGGCTACTCGACGGATGCCGGCTCGAAACTTCTAGCTTCAAAGAAAGTTCCGTTCGGTAAGAAGCCAATTTGAGCTTGACTTCTTGGATCGCATTATGGTAGTGTCGGCTGCACGATGAAGACGATCCAAGTTCCCGGCCAGACTCTCGCGATTCAGCTAACGACCTTTGCCGATGCCATTGAGGCTTGCGAAGGATTCGATCCGCAAGTTCCTCTGTCGATTGCTTTGACGGCTAAGAGCTTTCTATCTGCACTAGCCGACGTATCTTGGCCGGCTGGCCTGAAAGTTCCGGCTGGCTCTGTTCACTCTAACACCGCGTTTGGTGGGAAGGGCCTTCAAGTTGGGTGGGATCTGAAGGAAGTCTACGATGATTCCGGTGTTGATCTTCTATTCGGACCAGACGGAGATATCGAAGCTGAAGCTTACAACGAGCGGAATGACTACAAGGAGTGGGCAGCGCATGCTGGTGACACTATGGTCGAGAATGCTGAATCATTCCGCAACTGGCTGGTGAGCGTCTATGCTCACTATGAGAAGACCAAGGACGATCCTATCGGGATGCCTGAGGAAGGTAGTGAGGCCGAAGAGGATCTTCTTTTCGAAGCTCTACAGGAGCTTGATGATACCACTAGGAGATATGAGGGCCTAAGGGCTGATGTTCAGTCTTTGTTGGATATGCCGACAGTCGATGGCGCATATCTTTTGCGCGAGCTTCAATCAGCTTTGGATCGTGCTGAAGGCATCGAGCAGCACAAGGATGAAGCATGAGCACCATGAATTGGCCGGCGTCGAGATTCTATACCGGTGGATCGGAGAAGAAAGCTCCAAAGCCTGATAAAGTTGAGGCAATGGCACAGCAGCTTACTAGGCTGATGCTGGAAGCAACTGGAGAGGCCGTCCGTGAAAAGTTTGGATCCGCGGAGGTAGCGAAGGAGTGCGGAAAGGATTGGGTCATTGTGAAGGATGGACCGCATGCATTGCCCTATCCGAAAGATCCGAACATGACCATGATAGATTTCTGCATTCGCGTGGTTCCACGAAGCATCTTAGAGAAGGCAGGTAGTGAGGAAGAGTTTCTTCGTAATCCAAAGATTCCTGACTCCTGTCCAGAGGTTGTGCGCCTGAATGCAGCTAAGAAGGCTCACCAGGAGAATAAGGATCGAGAACTTATCCAGGGTGAGGTATGAATAAAGATCGTACACGAACAATTTATCTTGATGTACTTCCGGACGGCTATAACTTTGTATTGTGGCGAGATCCAAGAACCTGCTGGAAGAAGATTAGTGGCACAGAGAGCAGCACAAAGGCTGAGTCTCAGTTCGGGCAAGTAGTGCAATTCAATCCTTTCTTACGAGTCTATGCAGTGGATGCAGATGGACAACGCATCCCTTACAGACTATTGGCAAAGTTCATGGATGATTATTACGGTGCAAGACCTGGGTGGGGGGACTCCGACGTTCCATACTGCGAATCTCCATGGAACAGAGAAGATCCTGTGATGGTGCTCTAATGTATGTAGTTGTAACAGATAGCGGTAAGGTGGTTGGCCCATTTCTCACGTTAGAGAAAGCTCGTGACGAGAAAATCTATTCAGGCGGCCACATCTACCTTCTTCAAGGACCAATAACCAAGTAAAAACAATGGGCCACTACAGAAGCGAGATGTATTTCGATGATGATGCCGAAGATGAAAAGAGTCGGCAGAGGCACAAGAGACAGGATCCCGTCTCTTACTATTCAGTCGAAGGACGGGAATTCATTGCGGACGTGCTTGAGCGATTGAAACTGCTGGAGGACGTTGTGCTAGCGAAGATCCAGAAGAAGTCCAGGAAAAGAACGGCTAAGGCAAGGAAAAACAAATGCTAGGACGATTGTTTGGAGAGATTTGCGCACTACCTGTGCGTGTCTTGAATGTTCCTGTAAAGGCGCTAGGCGTTGCTACAGGATCGGACACAGTTGATGATGTTGAAGAAACATTGACTGAGACCGGGGATACCATCGAAGACTTCCTGGCTGATCTACTGGATGATGAAGATTGAAGTTCTCTGAGATACCTACTTGGACAAGATTCCAGCAGGTGGGCTATGATACTGTATGGTATAAGTCAGGTGCTCATATCGCAGAAACAGAGGATCATGAAGATGGAGAGGAAATCCTAACATCAATGACATTTGATGCCGATGTTGAATGTATGCGGCTGAATGTTACGGCGAATACTGAGAGACCTGAGATTGGCAACGCGACATTGACCCAGCTTCGAGATGTTCTAGAGACATTTCACGACTAACATGAAAAAGACATTTCCAAGAATCATCTGGCAGGGCAAGATTCCATTCGCCAATGACAATGGTGTAGGCACATATATGGATTGGGTTCGAGTAACTCAAGATGATAACGAAAGATTCTATTTTGAGATCCAGGGCAAGGATCGCATGGGCAAAACCTTCTGGTGGGCCACATGCGAGGAGATGGACGAAGAGGCTAAGAACTATATTCATCGCAAGGCCATGGCAGAAGCATTGAGGCATGTTCTGCGAACCGGAGTGAAATGAACCGCATCCCTAACATCCTGCCTCACATTGATGAGGCGATTGATAAGCTGAATGCTAGGCTGGATCTTCTAGCTGGTCTTCAGCCTGGATGGCAGGACGATGAGGATTTGGCTCCTAGTCCGAAAGCTATTCAGTCAGCTAGGAAAATCATTACAGTTCTCTATGAGCTTGGCTGTAATCCTTTCTCGGTTTACCCTACTCCTGATGGAGGTATTCAAGTTGAGCAGGATCACCATCTACCTGATCGGGTATGTGCTGCATCGACAGACATTGAGTTTCACTCTGACGGAGTGGTGGCCGCGCAATTCATCTGTGACAAGAATGCTGACGATCCCGAACTTACACTAGATCCGCGAGATGGCTGGAATCATCCAGAGATGGCAAATGAGATATTTTACTGGCAGCAAGAGCTTCTGAAAACACTGGTCTGACGTTTTCTTGCGTTAGCAATGAAAGTTTACCTTGAGTCTGTCAATCCTGTGTTCCGCCGTCGCCGATTGGCCAAGGTTCTGAATCGATCCCGATTCTACCACAAGCAGGTAAATCATTGGGCTAAGGTAGGGGAGAAGCTAGATAAGCAGTCAGATAGTCTGGTAAGGGATCACCAGAGAAAGTATGGCCGCTATCCGAATGTTAAGCCCGAGCACCAGAAGTTAATGAATGCCGAGCACTCCAAGCTGAATGCTCGCCGCACCAGTGCTGATGAAGCTCACTGGCACAATCATTACAAGGCTAGGAAGGCTTACAATTTAGGTAAGGGCCGTCCAGAGACGCATGATGGTTCATCCAATAAGCATCGCTTGCGCCCATCTAATCCACTGAGAAAGAATCGCGATGATTCCCAGGGTCGCCACCAGATTTCTGTGAAGGATATGCTGAAAGCTCGCTCAGCAGACAAGAAGGTCAAGGCTGAGTGGAAGACACAGAAGACGGCAAAGAAAGAATCCTTCGAATCCAGGATTCAGAAGCTCCTGGATCACAAGAAGAAAGGGAAGTAATTCCTGTGCGTGTCTTTCTATTAGAGGCAGTGGATCTGCAAAGCAGAGCCAGCAGGCTCTCTGCTCTATCTAGCTATGGTAATAGACAGATCAAGATCGGAGATTATTTATTCAATGGCATCCGGACAAAACATGCCAATAATCGGGATGCCCGAAAGAAATTATGGCCGTCAGTTGCTAAGGCACATAATAACGGTGTTCGCGCTCTTCTGATTGCGGATAAGCATATTGGCTCTGTAAATGCTTGGGATAGGGCAAAGTTCTCTAAGGCCATCAAGTATAAGTCCTTTCAATCAAAGGGAAAGAAGTTTACTGACAAGGACGAATCAATCACCCGCTCAGGGTTCAAGATTGACAGGGTTCATACCCAGGATGGTGCGCAGCCTACTAGCAAGATCACCCAGTATCAGTTCAAGCACAAGCAGGGCAGGGGTTATGTCACTGTCATGCACGGCAAGGGCAAAGAATCCAAGCTGGACTTTCACGTTGGCCGTACATCTAGAAAGCCGGACGTGAAGAATGCTGTTGGTGTCCTAAAGACTGTCGAGAAAGTTCTGCGCCACCATCTTCGTACGGAGAAGCCGAAAGTTGTGGGTTTCCATGCAATGGCTGATGAGCATGATCGCGGTGGACGTAACCGTCGAGAGGCGATCTATTCCAGGATTGCTCGAAAGCTAGCTGGAAAGAAGTGGAAGGAAGTTCCTGTTACTGGCTCAATGGCTGGACGGCATAGATTCCAGAAGGTTGGACGATGAGAGGAGCTAATCCAGTTCTCCGGGTCGGTGACGTTCTGTTGGATACGTCCAGCAGGCAGACCGTGAAAGTCCTCCGATTGATTGGCAATCGTCGAGTAGAGGTGCTGGATCTTCGTTCCGGTTCAGTGGCAAAGATTGTAGAGTCTGAGCCGTTCATGCGTGGAATCACGTCTGGCAAGGTTTACCGCGTTTCTTCAGCAGTAGGCGAATCATGAAAGTTTACTTAGAAGCAGTTGATCCAGAGGATAGAAAGGTTCGCTTGAAGAAACTTCTGGTGTTTGGTCAGCGGCAGCGCGAGGTTGGTAGGCTGGCTCGTGAACACGGGAATCAAGACAAGCAGTATCATCACTGGAAGAAAGGTGCTAGGGCTCGTGCAATTGTACAGAAGTATACAGGTAAGGATCATCATGCTGACTCATATGATTGGTCTGGCGGCCACAAGAAGCCAGCGGAAAGATCCAGCAATGACAGAAAGAAGCTAGCTTTCAAAGTTTTGCGTCAATCTAGACACGAAAGAAACAATCCAGGTCAGATCATGCGCAAGCATAAGATGGGTCGTCTTGTTGGTGCCTGGGCTCGCAGGCGACTAGTCAGTAAACAACCGGCATGAAAGTCTTGCTATTAGAAGCTGTTGACCAGATTATCCGCCGAGCCCGGCTGAGCAAACTTCTAGGTTTCTCTAGGTCTGCTCACAAGAGAAGTATGGAGTTCTATCATCAGTCTCAGAAGGCTAGCAATGATGCTATGGGGCATTTCTTCAAGTCCGTGACAGTGATGGATAAGCACGGAACTCATGAGCCTGAGCATGCAGCGTGGAACTCACACAAAGCATCTCAGAAAGGAAAGCTAGCAGATATTCGGATGAAGGACTACATTGACACCGGCAGGAAAGGTCACGTTGCCGGTGCTATGGTTAGGAAGTTTCTGGCAAAGAAGGGAAGCGTTCGAAGAGTTCGTCAGGATGTTCACATTGCCTTCAGCAAGGGCGGAATGTTCAAGAAGAGCATGCCTGGGCCTTCCACTAGATATGATCGAGCCAGAGAGAAACTAAAAGGAATGGGCGCAAGAATGCATCCGCGCCCGCCGAGTTTCTACAACTGATATTACGTTTTCCTGTGTCAGGAGCCTGGGCATCTTTGTCTGAGCTTCTTCAACTTCGCACGGCCTAGCTTCTAGGCCCGACACGGAAAACAATACTCATGAGCTTCGTAGCAATTTCGTTCCCTGTTTCTTCTGGTCCTCTGGCTCAGCGAAAGAATGAATCGCTACGTCGCGCAAAGAAGTTTGCGAAGGAGCTTGGCGATGATGGTGCCGAAATGGTCACTATCAAGGAAGGCGTGTATGGCTTCGTGGTGCCTAGCGACGTTGAGAGGGAAGTCCTGGCCGTCGCCAAGAAGCACGATGCTCGTATCATCCCGTTCCACGAGTCCGAGGAATCGCCGGTAAAGGAAGGGACCTGGATCGCTCTTGAATCCGCCGCAATGGGCGTAAGATTCGAGATGAGCGGAACCAAGGCCAGCAACGCAGTGGAAGGAAAGGTTCTTCCTGGGAAGTATTTCGTCCTTGGCATCGAGGAATCAAATGGTGGTGTCTACGCCACTCTCGGCAAGGTAGCTCACCTGGGCGAGATCGGCCGTCAGGGTGCTGGACGCTACGTCTACAACGTCGACCTGAACATTCTTCGTGAATCTTTGGCCGCTGAGACCAAGGCTCCTATTAAGGAGTCGGTGAAGAAGGGCGCAAAGGAAGAGTCGCATGATCGCACGGACGAGATCCTGGAAATGCTCCTGGAGAACGATCCGTACATCCTGGCCGAGAATGCGCGTAACCGTAAGGGCCTTGTTGAGTCAGACGAGTTGACCCTGGAAGAAATGGTGAACGCTGAGCAGTTCGGCCAGCCGAAGGAAGACGACAAGATCGAAGACGGTGAAGTCGTAGAAGACGACACAACGGAAGTTGTTGCCGATGAGGAAGTTTCGGACGGTGGCGAGATCGACCTGACAGGGGAAGACAACAAGACGGATATGGTCGAGTCAGATGAGCTAGCTCTTCTCGGTGGTGGCAGGGACATTCTTGAGGCTGAAGAGGCACCGAAGAAGCTCCCTACCGTTCCGGCTCCTAAGGACGAAGACGAGCTAGATGAAGGTTTCGACGCCGATACTTTCGCTGAGATTCGTGACATTGAGACGGCCCTGGTAGCTGCTGGTCATGACATCGGCAAGATGAGTGAAGCGGAGCTTGAGGAAGCTATTGCCAAGCTCAGCGAAGCCAACGACAAGGAAGACGCCGAAGATTCGAAGCTAGCTGCGGAAGCTCAGGCCGAGAAGGATGCGGCTGAGGCTGCTACAGAGGCCGAGACGGAAGACAAGGACGAATCGTTCGAAGCTACTCCAGAAGAGTCCGCGGAAGTGAAGAAGGAAGGCTGATTCCATGGAGCCAATGAAGTTTAGGCCATCAGTCAAGGCTAAGGTTCCGCCTGCGGTTCCCAATCTTCCTGATTGGCGTTCATGGGGTAATCAAGGGATCCATGACCGGCAGAAGTATAGCCACACTACTAAGCACGGAGAGTATCATTTTGCTCCTGTTGCAGGTACAGACGGAAAGTTTGTAGGCTATCACCTTCAGTTCGCTCATACGGGTGAAGGGAAGAAGACAGGTCCAGGTGTATGGACTGATCTTGGCCTTCACACTCATCCAGGGTTGGCCATCGGTTCCGCTCGCAAGCATCACGTTGCGTTCGGAAAGAATGAAGGTGCTGTTGAAGAGGGTGCAGTAAAGCAGAAGAATAAGGCTGCGAAGAAGAGCCTAGAAACTAGGCTTGGACATATGGCAAGCACGACGCCCGCCCCATTCAGTCAGGATTCGGCGCGTAAATCATTCCGTTCGGCTGAGAAGTTTGGCGGACTCCGATCTGCTTCCGATGCTTTTGCTAGAAAGGTTCACAGAACCAGAAACAAGAATGCCCTATCCTGGAAAGTAACTTCTCCGGAAGTGGTCAAGTATAGTTTCAGCAAGGCTCCGATGAGAGGGAAAGGAAGATGGAGCACCAAGGCTGAAGCTGTAGCTCCTGGTCCTCGTGGTGCACGTCTGAACAAGATTCGTCGCGCTGCTGAGAAGATCAAGCCTGAGCCTCATAGCTTCAAGCTAGGTGATTTTGAGAAGGGCGCAGCACTGAAGAGGATTAGCGCAATCGTTGCCAAGCATGCAAACCCGCTGACAAGGACAACAAATCCTACACAGCATGCAAAGAATACACATGATTCGCTCAGCACAAACTTCCGGCACAAGGTAGCGAAGGCATTGGTTCGTAAACATGGTGACGGCGAAATCGCATAATCGGGAACAAACATGGCAGACCTCTCAATCGGCACTCCTTTCGTTCGTTGCGTCATTTTCGACTACGGGTCGGGATTTGAACGTGAATACAATGTTCCTGTAGCAGATGTTAGAACATTTTGTGCAGCGGAACTTGGCACTCCTACTACGCTAGTCCTGACTAATGCCACCGGCTTGGTCACTGCTGGTATTGTGAATGGTGCTGTCACCTACGCAAAGATTCAGGATGTTTCGGCTACTGACAAGCTCCTGGGCCGCTCAAGCTCTGGCGCTGGTGATGTAGAAGAAATCGCCTGCACGGCTGCTGGTCGTGCACTGCTTGACGATGCTACTGCTGCTCTTCAGAGAGCTACGCTAGGTGTTGCGGCTCTTGACGGAACAGAAGATTTCACCGGATTCCAGATGACTTCGACGACGAAGGGTCTGGTTCTTCCGCGCATGACTGCTGCTCAGCGCGACGCGATTTCATCGCCCGTTGATGGATCTTTGGTGTATGCGACCGATACAGATGTTCTCAGCCTGCGCGCAAACGGTGCGTGGGTAACAGTAACTGTCTCGTAATGCTTGATAAAGCAGACATTAGCACGGGTTAGTGTCTGCTTTGCCTGACATCGCAGGCGTTGCAGGATTTCGTTCCTGTTCCTTGCTATTCTATTAAGGATACTGTATCGGGTATAGTCACAATGGCACCAACACTCGTTACAGATCCTGTCGAAACTACTGAAGAACTTCCTACCGTTGAATCTTTTGCGTTCAACGAACTAGCTTCTTCCATTGCCTCTGCTCGTAAGTTAATCGAAGCTCAGAAGGCTCTGGAAAAGCAGAATCGTGAAATCGAGAATCAGCTATTCACTGTGTTCGGTGAGCGAACTGCATACGCAAAGTTCTGTCTCCCGCAGGGAATGTCCATCGAACAAGCACTAAGAGGAAACTTCCAGGGTCTGGAAGATGCAGTCAAGGCGATCACCCATCCTAGCTAATGGAAGCATCAGCAACATCTGCCTCAGTCAAAGTTAGCCCTAATAAGGTATTCAAAATCTCTTTGACGGCTGAACAGATTGTTCTCGTTTTGAATGTCCTGAACGAGGCCCATTTCAAGGGCTCTCAGTCTGACATTGTTTCCAGAACAATCTCGGCCATTCAAGATCCTGTGCTGCTAGCGGCGCATGGTGGTTTGGTGGACGACAAAGGGCAGCCAGAGGTAACAGAATGATTTACGACGTAGCCACCAGTAAGGACACTCTCTCAGCTATTACCGCCAACTGGGGAGGCTTCGATAAAGCATTCCGTATTCGTCCAGGTCCGGTGGCCTTCCAGGTGAAGGGGCCTGTTACTGGTCCTACGTCAGTCGAGGTTGCCCTACAGTTCGCTTCTGTCAATGGGTCTGTAGATCCAGTAGCCACTACAGATGCTGACTGGATGCCCCTTGTAAGCACTGCTGGTGTGATCCTGACAAATGTCGACGGAACTACCGGCCAAGCTACTGGTGGGGCAGTTTCTTTCGTTGCTGCTACTGGCAATGCGTTGCATGATTGCGCATCGCGAGTAGTTGTGAATGATGGGACTGTGCAGTGGAATGGACATATTCCTAGTCATGTCGGCTGGGTACGTGTTCGTCTGAAGAGAACTGGTGGCGGTGCTGTTACTGCTCTGACTCTTCGGATGCTGGTTGACGGAAGCCCAACCGTAGTCACAGGGGCATGATCTGTGTTGCTAAAATTGCAACGCTGGCTCCGAAAGATTTCTTTGTAGCTGGCTCAACTCCTTTCTCCGTAGGTGTAGCTGCCTACGGAGATGAGGCAGTCAAAGTATCTATTTCCATTCTACGGAATGGACAGACAGTAGCCAGTTCTCGTCCGACCATGGCGTTGGATTATGGGCTAAGGGTCCCGGCCGATTCTTACAACCTTCGCGCGGATCTGACTCCCGGAGATTATGTAGTATCGATGTCTGCTTCATCAGCAGGCGCAGCAACACAAGAATCAGCCGAACTGAAAGTATTTGATGCTGCTGCGGCTACGATCCTGGTAACAGATCAGACAACATTCGATGCTGCTATTGCCACGATCAAGGCGGCAAGCTACTCGCATGGTCGAATCATCCTAGCGGACGGATATTACACTTACCCGTCTGGCGTAAATTATGATCTGTCTACGACAGACAAGCTGATTAGCTTCGAGAGTCGAACTTCTGGTGTGCAATTTACCGGAATAGCTCCAAACATCAAGTGGGCCTACTGGTATCGTTGTCGGTTCTCAAATAGTTCTGGGACGGCATTCAATGCTAAGGCTGACTCTCACCATTTCTTCGAGAAGTGTGCCTTTATCTCGGCCAAAACAGCATTGATTGCAGTAGCAGATTCGTACGTGCGAGTGGAAGATTGTCATATGTCGGCTGTATCGTCTGGAATGATATCAGCCAGAATTGTTCGCGGTCTATCGTGGAGCTATCTTGATGGTGTTGTATTCCAGAACTGTCAGGTGATCGACGGAACTACTGGTTACCGTGGCGTTGTTGCAGGATCAGATACAGTAGCAGGCAAGAAGAAAGCTATCTGGTGTCTGTTCGATGGCGTCTCGACAGGAGTAGTCATTCGAAACAATGTTTTGGTAGATGATTACTCGTCCATCCTGCGCACCGGCCAATCTTTCTCTAAAGCTATCATTGTAGGCAACTCGTTCACAACATCCGGAGCCAGTCCGATTGTTATTGCTATGATGACAGGATCTTTCCTGGCACACAACACGGTCTATCATACGGGCACAGGTTCTTCGATTGCCGTAACAGGGAATACGTCTGGAAACTTTGTAGCAAACTGCTGGTTCCAGACGCTTGATAGCTCGATTAGGCGTCTGTCTGATTCAGGTGTATGGAAGAACAATGCTTCCACTTCAGATATTTCGGTAGGAGTCAACTGTCTGGTGTCTGTTGATCCAAAGTTCCAGAATAGCTACCGATTCATTGGGGTATCTTCTCCGCTGCGGGGAACAGGAATATCTTTGTCTTCTGTGCGGACTGTCCAGGGAATCCAGGCATCCAATCAGATCGGGGCTCTGCCTTATCACAAGGACGTAGGTCTAGCCAGTATTTATCGGGCTGTGCTTTTTGATCCTTCATTTAGTTATGTAAGTCCTGCGGTCGTCGTTCTCTAGCTGCCGTTTTTAGCTGTTAGAACTACCTAACATGGCAGTAGAAGGGATCAGAATTTCCAGAAGTCTAGTAGGCACAATCACTGCCTGTGCTGCCGTTCTAGCTACAGGTTGGCTAGCGCACGATCAGGTAGTTGTGCCGGTCCAGGCTATACAGAAAGATATTGCCGTGATGGCTAACAACTTTGCGATCATTTCTCGCATCGTGGACAGGCTCCAGATTGAGGTTGTTTCCCTATCTAAGGACAATGCACGTATGCAGGTAGAGATTGAAAATATCAAGGCTAGGGAGAGGGCGAAGTGAATCAGCCTAGGATAGAAATTGCGCTGCTTCTGATTATTTGTGGCTTCGGTGCAATCATGAATACTATGACCTGGGGTAAGATTGCAGCCGTCCGTGATGTGGTCATTGCTGCTACGACCGCTACCGAGATCCAGACCGAGGTCAAGCACGGAGACAAGGTCCATACCGTAAAATCAATTCGTCAACAGGATGAATCTTTTCTGATTTTCTCTGCTAGGCATGCGATGGATATCGAAGTTTTCCTGTCCACGCTGCCAAAGTAGTTCTCAGATCACGTTTCAATACTGGTAGCTAGAACTAAGGCAAAATCCACATGGCAACTACTCGTCAGCAACTCATTCGTGACTTTACTCAGCACCTGAAGACTCGCGGTCTCCGTATCGCCGGCCTTGGTGCGGCAGGTGTTCCGCCGGGCGCTGCTGGCGTGACTGGTGGAACTGGCTCGGACCACTACCGCGTTTACACGCACGTAGCTGGTAACCTTGCGGCTCCTGCATCGACCACGTTCCGCATTGTGATTGACCTGTCTCAGGCGATCCTGGATGCGATGGGCGAGAAGGCAACTGGCGCAGAGAACTCGGTAATTCCGATTCCCGATCGCGTCTGATCTTTCTTTCTCGTTCTAGCTTTCCAAGGAGAAATCTGTGGGCTACCCATACACTCAGCTTCTAGGCGATACTGCTGTGACCTTTACTTCCACTGCGACTCTTGCAGTGGAAGGAACTGTAGCACAGAAGATCGGTATTTCTCTAGGACTGCCAGTCATTGAGCAGATCGCAGATATTCTGGTGAGGTTCAAGATTCCGCGGTCGGCGCACCTTAGCAATAAGGCCCGACTGCTGTACAAGATCACCTTCGGTGCGGTAACGCTAGACAATTCCCTGACTTTTGCTGCTCAGGGTGTTCGACGGGATGATGTCTTGATTCTTGCGGATGTCTAACGTTCAGACCAACTTAGCTGAGTTGGTGCCACCAACAAACTTAGCTGAGTTTGTTGTCTACAGGGCCTCGCATTCTACGGACTACGAGGTCTTTGTGTTTTCGGTGCCTATTGGTCCGATCCTGGCCCTGTATGAACAAGGCAAGCCTATCTCGAAAGAAATCTTCGATGGTATCAAGACCTATAAGTTCGAAGATCCTGACGATCTTACCTGTCGCGAGAAACTGCATACGTGGTTCAAGAAGCTAGGCTTGACTGATCCAGAGAAGGCAGTGAATAAGTGCAGGGCCTGGAGATTGGTCCATATTGTCGTTCCAGGAGATTACTACCCGCCGAAGTTTCAGGGGTATCCCGTTCAGGAGAGTCCATGGAATCGAACAGCGACCCCCATCAAGCGGGAAGCGCGCAAGAAGTTCGATCCGTTTGATCCGCTGGCATATCTTCTTGATGAAACTACGTTTTCAGGTGAGTGAGCGTTGCTGATTCTGGCGCGCAAAACCCACTAGCAAATCGACATGGCAACATTCAATAAGTTCAATTCATTCGTTGAAGCTCTCGCTGAGAAGGTTCACAACCTTGGCTCAGATACTATCAAGGCGGCGCTTACGAATGTTGCTCCAGTAGCAACAAACACCATCCTTGCCAACATTACCCAGATTGCTAGCGGTAACGGGTATACTACAGGTGGAAACACCTGCGCCGGGTCAACCAGTGCTCAGACATCTGGAACCTACAAGTTGGTTCTAGCTGATCCTACTGCTTGGACTGGTTCTGGTGGTGGAATGGCAACATTCCGTTACGTTGTTCTTTACAACGATACGGCCACTAATGATGAACTTATCGGCTGGTGGGACTACGGCTCGGGTGTGACTCTCGCTGCTAACGAGACTTTCACTCTCGACCTGGATGCGGTCAATGGTGTTTTGACACTGGCATAAGCTTTCGCTGCTACCTTGGATAGTCTCGGCCTGCTGATCGGAACTATCAGCAGGCCGTTTTCGTTCATATAGCCATGACATCCTTGATTGCTAAGTGGAGATCGATGACAGGCCATCGCTACACTAGCGGTAGTGATGTGGCGTCGGTCGACGTAGAGGCGTATGCAGGCTCTGATCCATCAAGGGAAAATGGGGTCAGCCGAGTCGTTTTCACGATCATCGATAATGTTGGGGCTCAGTCCGTCATCACTGTATCCGCTAGGTCACTGAGATTCCCTAACTTCTCACCCTACACCAATTCGCCATTGCCGGGTGCGGTGACGCCGATGACTCCTGCGTTCGCGTACGGCATCACTATCTTGATGTCTGCGTATCCGGCAGGTGTAATTCGCGTAACGGCAAGAGCTTATGCTAACAACGAAACATTCGTTGATCTCCCGGATCGAATCACAATCTTCAATGATCGTGATGCTGTTGATCGCAGGCCATCGACGAAGCAAATCTATGTCAACTCGACAACAGGCTCAGATTCTGCCGCGGGAACTGAAGGAGCACCGGTAAGGACCATCCAGAAGGCTGTTGGTCTATGCAGAAAGAATACTGCTGGTGTTACGCAGGCTGATGCCGACTGCGGCGGTGCAACAATCTTCTTGGTGGATGGAGCCCACATCTGGGGTGGGATGTCTACCTACGATTCGATTCAGTGGTATACATCGGATGACTGGTGGTTGCAGATTGTTTCCACGTCAGGTAATGCAACAATCTCGAATCTACCGCTAGGCAACGGCACAGCCTATCCTGAATCTTTCCTGGTAGCTCGCGGATGGAACAATACCGGCTCATGCCGTATCCAGGTTTCTAACTGCAAGTTCGTCAACAAGGGTGGGGCTGTCTATGTTGGCAACGGGGCTACAAACTCCCCTGTAGATGTTCACGTCTGGATCGACGGAGGTGAAAGCTACACTACTGCCCCGCGTACAGGAGACTTCACAGTAAGATTCAAGGAGCTTACTGGCGAAATCGTATCGATCGACAACGGTCTAGGCAAAACTTATGCTACTGGTCACACTAGACACCATGTAGAGAATGGCTGGCATGGCTGGACTATGGTGCTGGATTGCTGGATCCATCACTTTACTGGAATCTCTCTTCAGGATTCCGGTAACCAGACGCTGTATGCCTCTAATCTTCTCATCGAGGAGCAGCAAACTTACAATCTAGGTAGCCAAACTACAGAAGGCTATGTGTGGGTAGTTGACGGATCGAAACTTTCTGTTCAGGTAAGTGCCCCGTATATGATTGTGGTCTGCAATGGAACACCTGGGACGCTCGGGAATAGTGGGGCTACCGGGGCAGGATTTGCAACGCAGTTTAATTATTTGGCTGGCTCAACCTACATGGGAGTCGGATTCCGAAGATTCCCATCAGCGGCTAATAATGGGGTATTTCGGTTCGTTTCCAGTGGGACTGATGGTAGCGGTAATGAGTATGTGATCGTTGAGAATCCTAATGCAGTTGCACAGGCTGGTGTCGGTGGTGGATCTTCTTCCAGAACTGAAATGTTCACAGGCGGGATTACCACCCAGCTTCAGTACAATGAGATGGTCCACCCTGATATTTTTCAGTCGAATGGATCCAACTCAAATATTCTGTGCAGCAATATTGCGGTTAGAAACATTCAGGAATCGCAAGGCTGGTTCTTCCCGCAGGGTACGACTCAGACCAATTGCTGGCTAGTGAATGTTTCCGACGGAGGTAGAGGCATCAGATCGCCGTTCGCCAATAGCCGAATAGTCGATTGCGGCTTCGTCCATGTTTCGATAAGCGGATCGTGGGACTTTACTGGTGGATTAAACCCTTCCGGAAATACTTTCGACGATTGCGTAATCAACAAGTCGAGTGCATTGCCGTTCTCGACTAGCTATGTTCGAAACTGCCATTGGGTAGACACTTCGTCGTTCGGTGCTGATGCGGCAGGTGGAATCAATCCATCTTCAGGCACATGGTATGACGGCGACCCGGCTGTTTCTCCGCATCACTTCACTCCTGATGTAGCAAATCTGGATACAGGAAGTGGTCTCTATCCTGGTGCAGAGGAATTCTTCTGGCCGCTAGCCACTACAGATACTCGCGGTGTGCATCTGAATGTTGGTGAGTATGACTGGCAGGGCGTAAATAATAATGCCTTAGTAGCTGATCCTGGCTCCTTCGCATTGTCTGGACAGGCCGCTACTTTACTCAACAATCAGGTTCTTGTTAGCTCTGCTGGCTCCTTTGCACTGTTGGGTAAGTCTGCTTCTTTTGCTAAAACTTTCTCTCTATCCGTAGGCTCTTTTATACTAGCCGGACAGGATTCTGCTTTTGCCAAGAATTCCCCCTTGTCTGTTGGCGCTGGCTCCTTTGTATTGCCTGACCAGGACTCTGCATCTTTACTGTTCAGCCAAGTTTTGGCGGGCTCTGCTGGATCTTTCGCGCTAGCCGGTCAGTCTGCTTCTTTCTTGGGTAATGCTAGGGTTTTGCCAGCGGATGTTGCCTCATTCATCCTCACTGGGCAGGATGCTTCTCTTAACAACAACAGTCAAATATTGGCGGCAGAGTCGGGTCGCTTTACTTTGGGTTGGCAAGCTGCTTCTCTTGTCAACAATCAGATTCTTGCTGCCTCTGCTGGTTCTTTCGTCTACAGTGAGGCAGGAGAAGCTAGTCTACAGAAAGATTCTCCACTAGCTACTGATGCTGGCTCCTTCATTCTAACTGGACAGGATTCTGCTCTGCTAAGCACTAGGCTTCTGGTGGTAGACGCTGGTTCCTTCGCCCTAGCCGGATCTGATTCTATCATTCTTAGTCAGCGGGCATTGACGGCAGATGTCGGTTCTTTCTCTTTGGTGGGGCAGGATTCCTACCTTGTTCAGAGCAACTATCCCCTTGTTGGTGCCGTCGGTTCTTTCTCCTTGACAGGGCAGGATTCTTCCATCATCAAGAATTCGCAGCTAACAGGAGAAGTTGGTTCATTTATTTTGGCTGGCCAGCCTGTCTCTTTGGTTAGTGTTCATCCTCTTGTGGGTGATGCTGGCATTTTCACTCTCGCTGGCCAATCTGCTGCCTTCTCTAATCAGAGAGTTCTGGCGGCTAATACGGGAATCTTCTTCCTGGCAGGGCAAGAGTCGGCTGTTCTATTCAATCAGCAGCTTCTTCCTGCGGATGCTGGCTCCTTCATTCTAACTGGACAGGATTCTGCTCTGTTGATTACTAGGAGTTTGGTGGCCGGGGCTGGATCCTTCCTCTTAGTAGGAGAAGACAATCCTATCATCAAGAGCTATCCTCTTGATGGTGATGTTGGTTCCTTTTCTCTGGCCGGACAAGATTCTGCTTTGGTAAGCACTAGAATCTTTGGGGTTGATGTTGGTTCTTTCTCTCTATCAGGAGTAGACAGTTCTATCGCCAAGGGTTACCCGCTATCTGCTGATACTGGAGTTTTCGCTGCTGTAGGGCAGGATTCTGATTCTGCGCTGGCGCTGGTGTCTTGGGAAGTAATTGAAAGTTTAAGGTTCAAAGAATCAATCCCTGTTGGCTCAACCAGAGAGCTTCTGAATCAAGAAATCCCCTCTGCACCGGAACCTTACGAAGATTGGAGGATTGTTCAGGTAGTTGCCTGACGATTCTACGTTTTCAGTCGATAGCAATTACCTAGGTAGCACACATGGCCAAGAATACCGCCTCAGCCTCCAGCAAGTCCCTAGTCGAGTCGATGATTGATTCGATGGTGAAGGAATCACTCGACCCGAAGACCGCCGTCGCAAATCTATTGGAGGCGGCGACTGAAGCGAAAGATGAGAAGGAAGCTGATTCCGATCTTGTCGAGTTCAAGGAAGGGGAAGATATTGTTTGTCCGGATTGCGGCTCTACAGACTTCGAGGAAGGATTCGTTGAATCTGAATCTGGCGAGGAGCTAAATGCTCTACGCTGCAAGAGTTGCGGTCTTGGGCTTGTGGAATCAGAGGAACCTCTGAAGGATGAAACCGAGGTTGTTGAAGCAGAGATTGACGAAAACAATCCTGTGTGCCCTTCATGCGGCAGTGACGATCTAGATGGCGAGATGGTAGAGAGCGAGGGCAAGGAGAGTCTTGTGATTCATTGCGCTGGCTGTGGTGCGACGATGGTTGCGGCTGACTGATTTTCAGGGAACTAAAACACAATGGCTACTACAATTACCGCTCTAGGCACCGTCCCACAGAAGATTGTGGATGCTCTGGGTGCTGCTCTGACTCAGACGACAATGACTACGCTCGTGACGTTCGATACGCACGGGTCGGAAACTATCGGCTTCCAACTTACCTACACCAAGCATTCTGAGACGAATCTTTCTTTCTCAGTTGAAGTGCAGATCCGGGAAACCGGGGAATGGTTTGTTGTTCCTGCTACACTGACTGCTGCTCAGCCAGTGTATACAGCTACGACTTCCACTGCATTCGAAGTGTATGTTGGTCGTCATGTTTCGCAGATGCGAATCCGTGCAAATACAACTGGTGCACCGGGGGCAAACGCCCGCCTAGAAGTCTGGGGGATGCTATCAGGTTCTACTTACCCAATCATTGGGGGCGCGTACTGATAGTTGGCTAGGCTAACTTTCTGAACAGGAAACACACATGGTCGACTTCGCAACTACACCGCCTCCTCTTGCTCTAACGAGCGTTCTTGCTGCAACCGATCTGTCGGATAGCGTAACTGTCTATACTGCTAAGGTGCCGATCGGGTCTGGTGCTGCGCCTTTCGAAGGCAAGGCATCGGGCGTAGACTTCTACCCTGCAATTGTTGTGAATGATGCTACTGGAAACATTACTGCCACCTTCCAGTGCTCATATGACGACATTACATGGTACACGATCTCTGCGTTGACTTACGTTGGAGTTCTCTCCGGGTTGTCTTCGCCGGCTAGGTTCCATGTAGAGGTAGGATCACGTCAGTGGCGCTACGTTCGCGCAGGCTTCCTAGCTGCTAGCGATCAGTCAGGAACTGCCAGCACGGTCGCTTGCCGCGCTCAGGTGATGGGTATTCGCCGGCCGTTTGTAACCACGGCTCCGTAAGGTTTAGTATGAGGGTCTTCATCGAGAAGATGGGCGACAAGCCCGCCTGGATGAAGATCAAGGCTTATAAGGCTGAGGGCAGGAAAGCAGAACTGATCCTGTCCCTCGGCAAAAAGAAGAAGGATTACTGGTTTCCAGTAACTCCTAATGTATACGAAAGATTCCAGGATTTCATCGGGAGATCAAGGTATTGGGGTCTTCGGTATCTTCAAGCTTACATTAGGACGTATCGCGAATATGCTGAGGTATGGCCTAGCAAGCGATACACAAAGAAGAATCGACTGAAGAAGAATAGCCTGCTATCAGAGAGTGCGCTGGCATCCACAGTGCTGCGCATGTTCGAAGAAGGTCAATCAATTTCGGCCATTGCTAGTCAGACCATGCTACCAGAAAGTCTGGTTGAGAGATTCTTGCAAGTCTCTGGAAAGCTAGCAGGGAATTGACGTTTTTGGTATTCTAGCATGGCTCAAATCTTCCGAGATTTCACAGAATCAACCTTTACCCTGATCGAGGGTAGCAAGGGTGATGGTTGCATGCGAGCCCGCGGTATCTTCCAGAAGCAAGATACTCGAAATATCAACAATCGAATCTATTCATCTTCCCTGTGGGAGAAGGTGCTGAATGAGGATCGGGTCAAGGATATGTTGGAAGCTCGCCGAATGCTGGGCGAGGTAGAACACCCAACCGATTCGACTACGAATCTTTCTCGCGTATCTCATATTGTCACTAAGCTCTATAGAGAGGGCAATGACATCATCGGCGAGGCAGAGATTCTTAATACTCCATCCGGCCTAATTATCCAGGAACTGCTCCGTCGCAAGGTTCCTGTAGGTATTTCTTCGCGCGGTCGCGGATCAAGCGTTCAAAAGAACGGCGTTGAGTATGTAAATCCGGAGGACTTTGTCCTTGAGACATTCGATTTCGTTTACAAACCTTCGACACCGGGAGCATACCCGGAACTGCAAGAGTCAGTTCTTGCCGGCAGTCCATACGCAAAGAATACCACAATGGCCATTAAGATCGATCAGGTAAAGAAGTTTGATGTTCGCGCTGGCGAGATTTCTGGCACGACAGGGAAGCTGTCAACTGCTGAACTCCTTGCTATGCACAAAGAATGCGTAGAGATGCGAGCTTCACTTCAGACTCTGGTAGAGGGTATGTCTGAGCCAGAAACCAAGGAGCACGGTGAATACGCCAAGCAAGTTTCGACTCGTATTGATTCGGCTTTTGAATCGGTTACGCAACGCCTGGATAAGGTGTACGCTGTTTCCGATCTGAGCCGTAGAGTGGAAAGTGTCATTAGCTCGGATAAGACCGGCAATGATGTATACAAGGATCTTCTAAAGGAGGCGCAGCAGGAGAACGGTTATCTCCGCACTCGCCTTGATGAAATCACTGAACTGACTGAGTCCAGTGAAGACGAAATTCTGCGTCGCTACAACGCTGCGGCTCAACTTGCCAATGAAACATTGGATAAGCTGCAAGAGACTACTAGTGCTTTGACGGAACTAACCGTCCAGCATGAAACCCTTGAGAAGCGTTACGAAGCGGCGGTGGAACTGGTTGCCGGTGTACAGGAACATCAGGCGGCAGGCCGATTGGCCTACCTTGTTCGGGAAGCACTAGATGATTACCCCGAACTGGGCAAGTTTGCGAAAACTTTGCGGGCGTGCAAGACGGAGTCAGAGCTTGCCGAACGTGTAGAAGAACTTGTCGAAGGCTTGGGCCTTGGCAAGAAGACGGAGGCAGACCTGACCTCGCGTCTGAAAATCTCGGCTGCACTCTCCGAGGATGTTGGGACGGAAAGCAATGAGGCTATCAGTGAGTCGGTTCTGCCAAAGATTGGCAAGAAGCTCAAGACAGCCCCAGTGAAGGAAGACCAGCGTCGTGGGAAGGCTGAGAAGATTCTAGAGACCGCTGAGTCGGCATCCAACGGGGATGACGAGTTCCTCAATGATCTTCTGGAGTCGCAGGGACTCTCGTAAGCACACAACCAGAGATAGAGACTAGAACATGGGAAATCAAGATCGTCAGCATGTTGAGATTCTGAACGAGGGCGAGCGTTGCGCACGTCTTCCGAAGAATGCTCCTTACATGAAGGGCCTGAAGGGCGACAAGCGTCGTCTGACGGCAGTTCTGCTGGAAAACCAGCGCAAGCATTTCGGTCCAATGACCGAAATGACCAAGCTTCTGAACATTGGCCATGTGGACAAGGTGACCTTCCCGACGATTCGGGCAGTGTATCCTAACCTCATCGCGAATGAGCTTGTGTCCGTGCAGCCAATGACTGGCCCGGTTGGACTCGCGTTCTACCTGGACATCCTCTACGGCAGTAACAAGGGTGCAATCTCGGCCGGAACCACAATGTTTGATTCGCGCACCGGTCCGTTCGGTGACGAGTCTTACAGTGGCGATCAGGTTGTGAATGAAACCTGTGCGATTTCTTCGAACAACCTAGTTGGTGGTTCGAGCGGAAATGTTGCATACACGCCAATCCGTCCAGGCACGGTCACGGTAGTGTTCACGTCGAACACGACTGGTGCAGTAACTGCGACTGACGACGGTAACGGTGGATTCATCTTCTCACCGTCTTACACCGCAACGGCAACGATCGATTACGGTACGGGTGCCCTTTCGATCGACCACGCAACTGAAACAATCTCGGCTGGTAAGGTAACTTACCGCTACGATTCGGAAGGTTCGGACCTGATTGGTCAGGTTGACCTCCAGTTGACCAGCGTGCCAATCACGGCCGTTCCGCATAAGTTGCGCAGCCGAATCACCTGGGAAGCTCTGATGCAGATGGAGAGCCAGCAGGGCATGAACGCGGCCCAGGAAGTTGCGCAGGCAATGACCGAAGGTCTGAAGCACGGAACTGACCGCAAGATTATCAACGATCTTCTTGCTGTAGCCGGTGCAGGTTCGGTCCAGTGGGATCGCACGGTTCCTTGGGGTGTGTCGTGGACGGATCACAAGAAGTCCTTCGTGGACGCTTGCAGTTCGGCCAACAACCTCGTGTTCAAGGCGACGAAGCGCGGTAACACGAACTGGATTGTCGCAGGCATCGGTGTCTGTGACGTGATCGAGACTCTGGACAACTTCGTCCCAGCAGTCAATCTTTCGGAGATCAATCCGAACACGGGCGTCCAGTACATTGGAATGCTCGCTGGTCGCTGGCGCGTCTACAAGGATCCATTCATCCAGACGAACAAGTGGCTCCAGGGTTACAAGGGTGCACGACTGGTTGACGCCGGTTACGCATACTGCCCATGGATCCCTGTGTTCACGAGCCCAGAGATCATGCTTGACGACATGATTCGTCGTCAGGCGATGGCCACGATGTTCGGTAGCAAGGTTCTGAACAACCGCTACTACGTCACTGGCACGATCATCAACTGAGCTAGTGCTTAGTTGATTGGTAAAGAAACCTCACACGGCTGTCGGCTGTTGTGAGGTTTCTTGCGTTTTATGCTACCTTTTCATTGCATGTCTGTAGGAGTCATGTATTACTGAAGATCACAATGGCTGAACACATCATCGTAAATGTTTCGAAGGCACCATGTCAGGTGTCTCTTCCTTCTGGGAGGCCGATCATTATCCTTCCTGGCTTCGCGGTATCGGGCGATCATTTTACAAAGTTTATTTCTTCTGGGCAGTTACTGCCTCTTGCCGCTATCCCTGCCGGATTCAGCGTCAAGGGCGTATCATTTCCTCTAGCCATGGAGGGGATCAGATCGGATAGTTCTCCGTCTCATGTATTCGGAGGGGCCACTAAAAGCGCCAAAAATCCAAATGCTACCAAGAAAGCTACGGCTGTGGCTATGGCAGAGAGCGGCAAGGGAACGAGTGAAGCGGATATTCTTGCAAATGTCCAAGCCAATACGGGGGCTGTTCTCTCCTCGAATGCCCCGAAGACATATGAGGGTGCTACCGTAGAGCAGTGGGTAACGAGATTGCATTCCATCAGTGATACAACCCTAGGTCAGCAAATGAAGTTGAACAAACTTCGCGAGCTAGCATCATTCCTGGGCGTTGAATCAGCGGAGATTCTCCAGACAAAGGCTGATCTTATCCAGGCAGTGAGGGTCAAAACTCGTGGATAAGATTATACTAGATCCGATTGAGTCTGCAAATATCAATCGTTTTGCAGCCGTAACGAATGTTTTGTCTTTCTCCTTGGAATCTCTTCAGGGAGAGATTGAAGTTACTGAGGGAGAGATCAGCGCAATGGGTGCGCAGCTAGACTTCTACAAGAAGAAACTGGCTCACTACTCGGATGCGGTTAGTAAGCTGAAAGCAGAGAAAGATTCAGCGGAAAAGTCTCTAATGGAGGCCGTCTCGGGGGCCGTCCAACGTTTAGGTGAAGAAGCGAATCCGGGCAATTATCGTGCTGAGCATGCCGAGGATGGCACGATCGTAGCCCTAACAAAGGTACAGGACTAGAACCATGGCAGCAGATGTAAAGTTTTGTTTCAAGGACCCCAACACCACAGGTGCTGGCTCGTTCGATACATTGACCGGAACTCTCCGGTTCAAGGCGCTAGACAACAATACCGGAGCAGCTACAGACAATCCGCTTGTTCGTCCGTCGTCAGGTACCTACTACAGCTACTGGAAAAATCTTCGCTGTCGCGTAGTTGACAATCCGGCCGTGGCATTGCTGTCATTGCGCGTGAAGTCTAGCGTTGCGGCTCCTGGTCCTGTGACTGGCCTAGTCCTGGCCTACACGTTCCGAGTTTCGACGAACACGGACGCAAACTCGAATGTTGTGCTTCCTAGCCGAATTGGTGCGCTTGGAACTTCAGAAGTTGCATGGCTGAATGGTGGATCAGGTGGTTCGGCTGTTCCTAACCACGTAGAGGGCACGGCAGGCCATGTGGACGGAGCTTTCTGGGCGGCAGCGTCTAGCGATCAGCTAGTTCTGTCGATGGAAGTAGGCGTAGGTAACGGATCAGGTGGGGCGATTACGCCATTCAACCTTATCCTGGTTTACAACGAAATCTGATCGATTTCGCACGTCCGAAAGAAAGAAACAGGGCTGAAAGGCCCTGTTTTCGTAAGTATGCTACACCGTCCTTGACATTGGTCGGAAGACCCTGTATGGGCTATTGTTGTGAATACGGAACCAACTCTGAATGTTACTGAAATCCAGGCTGAGACAGCCAGGGTCAAGGGCCAGCAATATTTCTGGCGAATTGTTACTGATACCGGTAAGACGGTCGATCAGTTTGACCCAGTTACAGGTAAGGAGCAGCAATTTCCTAATTGGGTTGAGTGGGTGGCTAAGTCACCACTGGATCCATATGCCGGCAATCCGGCCTTCAAGGGAGTGAAGCGAGCATGCTGGATTCCCGTTGTTCACGGAGAACAAGCATTCTTTGTGGATAGACAGAAAGATGCTCATAGTATCATTCTTTTCCGGAAGCAGTATGTTCGAAGCTCAGTAGGTTCATCAGGCAGACCGGACAGCAAATACACGGCTTACTGTGTAGGGCAAAGATGGGAGGGAGAATCTTGTCGAGAAGCCGTCTATCATATATGTCCCCCAACACGTTATCTTGTAGAGGTAGATGCTATCGAGGATCTATCATCGCAGAGAGGTATCCTCTTCGAAGGTGCTGTATCTCTGCTGACTGAGCCACTTCAAGAGAACGAGTTCGATAATTTCCTAGTCAGAGCCAGAACGAAACAATGAGTACGCCAGCACCAGTCCTTGACGAGGAATATTTCACTGATGGTGCAGGTCCAGAGACTCAACCTATTACTTTCACTGTCGAGAATGACACTGTTTATGATCGCACTGAAGTTGTGGGTGTTATGGTTCCATTCCCTGACGATGGGAATGGTATTGCTCCTGAAGAGATTGGAAATTATCATCTCTTCTTAGAAGGTGGCAGGGAAACAATTGGGCAAGGTAATGGCAGCTACAATGCCATTAGTGCGACCTACTCAACCACACTTCCGTGGACAGGTCCGCTCAATACAGTAACTGCTAACTCAGGAAACATTCTAGCCGGTTCCTGTCGACTGACTGTCTATTGCTATAATCCATGGCCGGCTCTGAGTCGTCTGACGATCACAGATACTCCTGCTGCGGGCGGAGCAACAGGATCATTTGTCAATCCGGCAATCGTCTCCAGTTCGATCAATTATTCCACTGGCGTAATAACCGTAACTTTCAGCGGCAACTACAAGCCAGAGAATGGCAAGCCGATCCGGCTCGAATACAAGTTCGCCAACCCGGTAAAGTATCCAACTCAGTGGACAGTTCTTCGTCTATGGCCTAACGGTCGCGTAAGGCAGGCTAAGGCATGGATTGGTCAAGCATCTGGTGTTGGTGTCTTGATTCCGAAGAAGATTGCCACGATTACGGCAACAACTCCTTCGTCAACTCAGACGCCAGAATACACTCGCGGATATCTTCGCGTTGGTTACGATGAGACGCTGAATGCTTCTCTGCCTACCTATGCTCAGCATTCCGAGATGGCTGCTGCCCTGGATAATTCCACAGGGCAGATTACATCCCAGGTGTTCGATAGTAACAACCTGGATTACTATGCGAACATGCTATCCGGGATGTTTGAGGAATATGTTGTAGAGGATCCTGCCAACAACAGCGGCAAGGGCTGGATGAAGGTTATCCAGCGTCGAAACTATCATGTTTCTAGCCTAGGCACATCTACATTCGGATCTCTAACCAGGGATTTTCTTTCCAGCACAACTTATTTCTATGTTCCGCACAACAGTCGGCTGCTGGATGTTGAGGTAAGGCTAGGCAATGATTATCAGGGTGCCGATCCGATTGAACATGCGTTCACTGAAAACCTAAGCCCTGCTACAGGTAACGGAGCTACCAGAAACTTCTCAGTTACATTAGTCAATTGCTTCCCATCAGGTGATGGGATCTATGGCAATGTTCGTCGCGGACGGGTGAAGATTTACCAGGGTTCCCTGCTAGTTGCTAAGGATACGAACGGCAATGGTGTTCTCGTTGCCCAGAATAGCTCGGGATGCACTGGAACAGTAAACTATGCAACTGGTGCCGTCTCGATTGTTTATGCTGTGACAGCGACACCTCCGGCCAATGCTGAGGCGATGACTTGCCAATACAAGTCACACTACATCAAGATTGGAACGGCGACCGGCGTCGATACTCTGAACTACAATTTGCCGATCAAGGCAAGCCAATATAGTTTGCACGTTAGAGTCGGATCCGGATCTTCCGCAGTCTACGAGGGCTGGGATGGTGGTGGTCTCTACAACGGCGCTATTAGCCAGATCGTTCCTTATGTCTACACAGCGGTGCAGCCGGCTCAGATTGCGGCTGCTGCCCTGCCAGGAACAGCCACAGGCACGCTGGCAACCAACCTCGTTCCTGGAACGGTCGGGTTCTTTGTCGGTGCCACTGATGCAGGGATTGATGCAACTTTCTACTGCCGTGATGACGGCGTTGGTGGTCTAGCCGGCCGAAATGTAACAACTGGGACAATTGACTATGTGACCGGAGCCTATTCGATCACATTTGCATCGACGCCAACAAGCTCACACAATCTTTACGCTACCTATGGAAGGACCACAGCAGCCCGATACATTTCGGGGTCGGTTAATTATTCTACTGGTGCCCTTGCTGTTACGACTAGTCAGTCTGTTCCAGCCTCTACTCCAGTTTTTGTCTCGTATGTAAGAAACCGGCTGTCGGCAAAGAATCACGATCCGAACATGCATCCTCTTGGTTCAGTTGGTCTGAACAAGTGGGTAATGTTGTTCAATGGCACGAGATTTACGGATCTCTTCTGCGAGGCAAAGGATACTTACCTCACCAGCACAGGCGGGACGACAACCAAGTTTGCTACGATCCTGAACTCTGGGTCAATCCCTGGAGGTGGAACTGATCCATCGGCCCATGAGCATATGCATGACGGGACAAGCGTAAATCGCTTGCTCTTCTTGTATACCGGCACAGGGGCCTCAGCCGGTGACAACAATACCTGGACAGCTAAGAAGCTTCAGCCTATTTCTCCAATTCCGACTCTGGATGCTTACAATAGCACTCACGCTATTGGCCTTCTTGAAGGTTCCCTGGCCATTGTTACGCCAGAACAGAAGGTTGAAAGCTACCAGTTAACAAAGAGATCCTACACTGAGGATCTTGCTCGTGACCATCGCTTCATTGTAAATAAGGGAAGTGAAGCATTCTCTGCTGTTACTAAGTGGAATAATGGGCATCCTAATAGTGGAGGTCCCGCAGGTGAAGTTCACGGCTCAAGATCACACTTGGCTTGGATGGAGAATGTCTACACTGGCGTATCTGCTGGTGGTGCGCAACGAGTAGGTATCGACTTCACAGGTCATATCATTTACTCGCAAGCATGGCAGGCAGTTCGTTACCTGTATCAAGCATCGCTATTCCCTACGGTTCGGCCAGGATCAATTCTATGGAACATTGCTAATTGTTTTAAGTGGGAAGATCGCGCCTACCAGAAATACATTCCAGGAGCAGGCGGTGGTACCGTTGTCCAAGCTAAGACCGCACGAACAGAACAGTATGGATACTATGTAATCGGAAATCAAGAGTGGCTTGGACGAGGCTGGAAATTCGGCTGGCAGATTGGGAATGTTTCAGTAACCAATAACAGCAATGTCATTCGATTCAATGCATTCACTAGCGCAGGCGATCAGACCCTAGCCAATAATTGGAGTAGCAGTAGTGCTAGCACTCTAGGAATTTCTTGTTTTACTCCTGTTGGTCTGACGCAGGTTGATGGCCGCCGCCGCATTGCCATTCAGGGTTCGGTCAAGAACTATGTTCTAACAGAAGTTCACTTCGATGAGGTTGCAGGTAAGTGGACAGGTACGCTAGATACTGCCTATCGCGGTGCAACCAGCACTGCGGCTAGCTATGGCCTTTACACTGATCCGATTACGGGGGTGGATATCGTCGCTCCTCGTAACGATCCAAGAACATTCCCGGCAGTTCGTGTAGGTTGTGGTCAGTGGGCTAAGCAGCATGGTATTGAGAATGAATCAACATCTCACCAAGCTGCGAATGTTGTATTCGACACATGGAATGTTTGCGGTTCGTGGATGCTGTGGGATATTTTCCGCCATAGCACAGAATGGAACATGGCATCAGTCAAGGATTTCTCCTTGCATGTCAATGGTTTCTATTCAGACCAGATGCGTGTTAACGCATGGACGTTCCGCAGTGTTATTACTGGTTACGCAGGTGTAAAGTATCTAACAGGTAAGATAGGATTTGAGTTCCTTACTGATCCTGATTACGGCTCAGCAGCTAATCGCTATGCTGATTTCCTTCGCGGACGTTGGACTCAGTGGTTGGATCTCGGTGCTCGCGGTGAGATGGATCCGATTGGTGTAGTTGCCGTCAATGGGCGAGAAAGGATTAAAGATATTCGAGTTAGCAGTTCTAGCTACGATCAGGCGGATTGGTCAAATCTTAGCAGAATCGGTAGCAGAAGCTCTATTTACGGAGGCGATGGAACCAGAACAGAAGCACAGGTCAAGATTGATAACATTGGTTTTGACTATGTGTCTGTATGGGAGATTGGTTATCTTGCTCCATGGGCTACAGCAACCTGGAGAGAGTTCCGAAATGATACGACTGTAGTTAATCTGCCGTTCAGGGTTGCTGCTGTTCCTGGTGAAGTGCCTATCCCATTCTCGCAGGTGATGCAGAGAATCTTCAATGGCTACGCTGCCTTTGTAACTGATTACTGCCATATCACGAAAGTCCAGAACACCCCTCCAAGATATTTCCCTGGCTTTGTAGCGGTAACTTTATCTGAGATGCCTGCTGCGGGCCATCCAGCCCCCAATATGATTGGATCGGCTGGGAAGAACGTTGCTACACCGTTAGGCCAGGAAGCAACAGGATTGCCTGGGACACCGCTAACATTCGTTAGGTCGTCCGCTAATCAGGGCGTTCTCAATCCTCTGTACACACCGGAGAACTGGGCGGTTACAGTCAACGAGGCTCAGGCAGACAACAACTACATTGCGCAGCAGATTTATTATCTGCGAGGTGCGTGTTCGTCCCTGACTAGTGGTCTTGTTCAAGATCCTATTGATAGGCTAGCTCATATGTTGCCGCTAAATCGCGGCTATACATCATTTGAACTGGGGTGGGATTTCCCTGGTATTGCCGGATACGGAGCTATCCCTGCATGTAACACAAACAATCCCAATAACGGCACTTGGAATTGTTTGTACGCTCCTGGCGGCGGAACAACCATCAGTCTTGGCGAGGCATTCAACATGGTTGGAATGTCTCACAGAAATCAGGATGGACTAACGTTCGTAACTGGCGCTTTCTTGATGCACGTAGCAAGATTCCATGCTAGTGCTGCAAGAAGAGCCAAGGCTGGAGACCTTCTCAATCGGTACTTCTGGCAGAGCCGAGCTATTTCCATCATTTCCGGGGTCTATGACCTGGGCGTGAATGAATCAAGCCAGGGTCAGCCTATTGAGCAGAATGTCTATACTGGGCCAATCACTGGTGGCTTCCCTTACAGCACAGAGACAAACAATCAGCCTGTAGATCGTTGGTATGATCTAGACTACTCGTTCCGCCGCAGACTGAACTCAGGTACTACTCACTCCGAGCACATCGGCGGAACGGATATTCTCAAGATCAATCTCACTGCCTATGGCATTGAGAGCAAGACATTCCAGAATGGGAGCACAGATACTCGGGTTGTTCGTCAGCTAATTGACGGATCAAATCAGGTCTGTGAATCTATCGTTCGTAAAGCAGCGGGAAACCAGTGGTGGCTATTCGTCAAGCTTCCAGCAACAGTAGCAGCTAGTCAGGCAATACAGGCTAGTCCTAGCGAAGCATGGTACGTATACTACGGTAATGGATCGGCAGCATCTTCGTCGTGGGTCAACACGGCCAGCATTGATGGTCCATACTCATCCGATGTCTCCACGAAAGTTCTGTGGAATCAGATCGGAAACTTCAGCACGGATGGAGGCCCAAACAATTGGCCCCTGGCTACTTCCGCGATGCTGGAGCCGGACTACGTTGATGGCCCGTTCGGCGGGGCTATCGGAATCAGCAAGGACAACTTTGATGTTGTTGTTTCACAGCAAGCAGCAGCGGTAGCCAAGTCTGGAACGCACTACCTAGGCTCCTCATTCTCGTTCGATTTCCAGTTCAGGATTGAAGCAAGAAAGTTTGAAGTCGACAGGACCCTGAATTATGGGCTGTTCTCAATCATCGACAATGCTGTATTCCCGATCACAGCATACATCGAAAACTCGTCTCGTCGAGTAATCTTCAGCGTCTCAACCGGTGGAACTACCGGTTTCACGATCACCAACGCTGCGGCAGCAGGCCCGGCAAGGCAAGTAATCGGCACCGGAAATGGGGTGCTTACTTCATTTGCTGCTACGCTGGGGACCAACCTGATTCCTGGAACTGTGTCGATTTCGACAGGAACAGGAGCAGTCTACGGCAAGGATAATGGAGCAGGATCTTTCACTGGAACAGGGATTTCAGGATCGTCCACGATCAACTATCAGTCAGGCGCTGTAACAATCGTTACAAGTGCGGCTGTGCCGAACGCCGTGGCGGTAGTTGCATACTACACCCAGAGCGTTGCTACGTGGTCGCTGGACAACTGGAATCACGCTAGCGTTTCCTATAACGGCCAAAGATTCCTAGTAACGATCAACGGTCAGCAGGTTGGAACTGCGCTGGCATCCGGTGTCTTACAGCCTTTGCCAGCCGGCTCGTCAACGTCGATGGCGGTCGGGTCGCTCTATACCCCCGGCAGTTTGTTCACTGCATGGTCGAATTCACGGCTAGCAGAGTTCCGAATCTCTTCGACAGATCGGCTAGTCCCGCGGAAGACGACAACGCCACTGGTCATCACGGCCCTTGGTGAAGAATCTCTGGTGGTGACAAACACGCATACGTCGCCGAGTGTGGCGGCATACGTAGCTCCAAGATTTGTGCAATGGCATCCGGCTGATGGCTATGTAGCCAAAACTGTCACTCTATCCGCGGCAGCGACCCTTGATGGGACAGTTCTGACAACTCAGAACAATGAGGTTCTTCTAGCTGCTGATGGAAATGTTGCGGTTGGGACAGAAATCATCCTAAATCAGGTAGATGCCGTTATCTCCGGTCTGGATGTAACGGGCGGAACTATCTCGGTTGCGGCCAACGTTGCTTCGTTAGTAAGTGACGCAACAGGTAATACTACTCAAATTCCTGTCGATGGAACTGTTGTTCTGGTTGGGACAACATCTGTTGATGTAGATGCAAACATCCTATCACTAGGGTCAGCATCTATTTCGGTCGCTGCTTATGTGGCAGCCAATGTAGAGTCTCCTGAAGCAAATATGGCTACGGTTGTTGCTTCGGTTGTAGTGGAAGCATCCGATGGTGAAGTTGCCGCAGACGCAGATGGATATGTTGCACAAAGAATCGAGACTGATGCAGTAGCAGTTGATGTACAGGTCGCCAGCCGACAAGAGGCGGACGGTCCTACTGTGGTTGTGGCTCTGTCACTGCTACAGGAAGTTGATAGTCAGGTTGAGGCAGCAGTAAGAGTTGATGATCTTACATCCTCTGCGACAGTCGGCGCTGCGCTAGCAGACATTCCGTCCGTCAATCCTTCAATCATTTCCGCTGATAGCCACGTAGCAGGATTGTTCTCTGCAACCGGACCAAACTGCGAAGCATTGATTTACGCGACTCCTAGCCCGCATCAGGAACCGATTCCTGTAGATGCAGCAATTGTAGTAAATGATGTATCTTCTACTTTCGATGCCGATGGCGCTGTTGCTATTCGCCTTCAGACACCCCCTGAGCATGGGGTCGCAGAGGCCGCAATTCAGGCGGAGAGAGAAGTTCCGTTGTCAATCATCGGATCGATCCTAAAGAATGACAATAGTTTTCTTCAGACAGTCGAAACATCAATCCAGACCGCAGATATTTCGGTGGAAGCATCCACCGAATGTTCTGTAACTTCTGCCGGACAGGCTGCGGTTGCTATTGATTCTGCGATCCGCGCGGACAATACCCAGCAGAGTATCTCTGTTGAGGCTAGAGTAGATGCGGCGATCAAAGAATCCTACGCCGATGTGGAAGCGAGCATCCAGAAGAACAGCAACACTGTTGAGCAGTCAGTAGATGCACAGATTGTTTTGTCGCATCAAACTTCTATTACATGCGACATCGCGTTTGAAGAACTTTGGGTGCGGCCGGCTGCTGTGGTCGAAGCTCTGATCTTCACAGGTTTGATGGAAGAAAGGGCGGATGTTGAGGCCACTGTTGCCGTGCCGAAGACGGCTACAGGTCAGTCAGTGGATGCAATGATTGCCAAAGAAAGCTACCAGAAAGCAGTGTGCAGAGCTTACGTAGTTCTCCCATCCCTTCTGACTTTGAATGCTTCAGCGGTAAACCTTCCGCACACTACCGAGATTAAGTAATGGCTCGCACTCTTGTTTTCGACGTAAGTTTCAAAGACTCTTCAGGGTTGGGGCAGATCGTAGCTCAAGATATTCGTGTAGAGCTATTCGAGGAAGGCGAATCGCTGCCGAAGGAAACTCGATACATTGGCACGAGCAGTAACACCTCCATCCTTCAAACTACGGATGCCGAAGGTGTCCTCTATACGACTACGGTAGATGTCACTAACTATGCTCGTGGATCAATTACGGCTAAGTGGTATGCCACTCAAGGCGGGAATCCTGTAAGTCCCTATCCGTTTGTAGAGTCGCTAGCCAATATCTTCTCTGACAAGGAGCTTACGACTGGTGACATCAAGACATTCATTCGCTCCATGCTAGGTTTCCCAGCAGTGAGTGTAGAACTATCTGGTGCTCATTACACTGCAATCATTGGCGAGGCCCTGGATCTTTACTCTCAGCACATTCCGGCTGAAAATATCAAGAGAATCGAGCTTCAGCAGTCCATTCAGGTCTACAACTGTCCCGAACTCCCGTTCAATGGTCCGTTCGATGTGAAGTTCGTTCGCAAGGTCATTGCTCCGTCTGCGCCGGCTCAATTCTTTGGTCGTGAGTATTTCCAGCTAGGCGATGTCGATCTCGGTACCTACATGCTGTCGCAGTCCTATGCAGAAATGGCGCTTCGTGTGCTGAACATTGAGCCTGACTGGCGCTGGCTGCATGAGACAAAGGATCTTTACATCACAACCGGACCAGGGCTGTCTTCCCAGGTTTACGGAGGATATGATGTAGCCGTTCGATACTTTACACCGCTAACACTGCCGAAAGTTCGAGAAGATCATTTCCGCTGGTTCAAGCGTTACTGTCTGGCGCAGGCCAAGCTGATCCTGGCACAGATTCGCGGAAAGTTCTCTGGTAACCTGCCGGCTCCTGGTGGACCTCTGACTCTCAATTCTGCTGATCTGTTGCAGCAGGGAACCAAAGAGCAGGACGAGCTAGTGCAGGAATTGAAGGACATGGCTCCTCACACTCCACCAATTTCCGGATAACAGATGAGCGAAGTTCCTCCACCGCCAAATCTGGTAACTATTCCATACACATATGATACAATGCTCCAGAAGAACTATCTTCGGGAGTTTGCGGAGTCTCGCTATCCGCAGGTGGAACTTATTCGGTTGAATCGAGAAGATACGGTGGTGGACGAACTCTATCTGGAGTCTACCGTCAAGCGTTTCCACGAACCGCTGAAAATCTTCTGTCTTCCTGAGCACGAGCCTAACAAAAAGACTCTCACTAAGTATGGCCTTGAGCAATCCCGGCCTGTTCTATTCAAGGTGGCTACGTTGCATCTTGCAGACGCTGGATATCTCAAGAATGATGATACATGGATGATCGGCGATCTGATCCGATGGGGTGGAGACATTTACGAGGTGAAGGATCAGGTCAAGGACAAGGAAGCCTACTGGGCTTTGACAAACATTCCGATGTTCTTTGTCCTCGGAGCGGATTTCTATCGGGTAGGGATCTAGTGTTCGATGAATTCGAACACACTAAACTTTCTGACCCTAGACTCGCGGGTCTATGGCCTGCCGTTCAAGAAAGATATTGATAGGACTGCTCGCGCGGTAAAGAAGTCAGCCCATCAGATCACGTTCGATATTCTCTACCATGAAGCCGAGAAGCTGGCTCGAATGGTCAAGGAAGAGATCAATACCCAGCCGGCAACATGGCCGCCACTGAACGAAGCGTACAAAGATTGGAAGGGCAGGACGGGACTGAACACAGATATGCTCAAGGCTACGGAGGCATACTTCGATTCTATTTCGGTCTACGAGGTGCGAAATGATATGGGTCAGTTCTCATCTTCTACTTCCATCGAGAAATCATCAACTTTCACGATTCGTGTAGGTGTCCCATTGACCAGACATCCAGGTCTAGGAGGCCCAGAAGATGAAGGAAAGAAGAATCCGCGCTACACGGAGCTTGCACATTGGCTGGAATTTGGTACAGATAAGATGCCGGCTCGTCCACACTGGGCACCGGCATACTCACGGTGGCGATCCCGACACGTTCGAACAGTGAAAGCAAGAATCACAAGCTTGCTGCTTAGAAAGTTTCGTCAGGACTTCCGCAGACATCTCATCAAGCCTAGTCAGGCCAAGAAAGTAAAATGAGTCATCCTAGCAGTCTCCTTTACAATTTCCGAGCAGCAATCATCAATGTTCCGGCCGCTGATTCGATCACGGCTCTGGTAGATCATGGATTCAGAAGCTGGTGCATGCGCCAATTCAGATTGGCTGGTGTGAAGTGCGATGATCCTCGTCCAGTTCCCAAGGGGCCGCAGCGGGATGCAGTCAGGACGAAGCTGGTTGAATACAAAAACATTCTCCAGTCGATCGTCATGCCTGAAGGCGGATCGAAGATGCATGTTCTGCTGTGCCCAGAGAAGCCCAGCTTTTCAGGAAACTTCTGCGCCAATGTCTTCCTGCCAATCGCAGGAAAGGCTAACCATTACTGTGTGAAGTATGCTGGCATGGTGCTGTTCGATGTGTGCAGTTTCCAGCGGGACTTAGTTTCAGGTGTCATGGCTCCGGAACTTGCCGCCGCGTTTATTAGCGAATGTAGACCCAAAACCTTCGTGCGATGAAACTTTCTGAAATGACAACGTTGGCTTCGGTAGGTGACATGCCAGCGTTGCCGCTAGGGATGGGGTATCCGCGAAGGATGGGCTGGCTTGCAGGTAAGGCCCGTAAGTCGAAAAGAATCAAGTTCCGCCGTCCTAGCGGAAAGAAAGAATCCATGAAGCTACTCATTGTTCGTGACGTGTCTCCTTACTTCAATGAAGCTGTGGACTCGGTTCAGCGCGGGCGAAGACTGAAGAAGCTTTTCAAGTATGCTGATGGAAAGTCTCGCGAGGCCGATCATCTGTCATTCGGTAGTCATGGATTCTCTGGATCGCACTATGGATCCGGGCATGCTAAGCGAGTAAGGGATACAATGGCTAGAGTTGCTGCTGGCAAGTCCAACAGAGCACTAGATATTTTGAAGAAGCACGGTCTTCAAAAGCATGTTACAGCCACCTCTCACGGAAGAAGCTGGCCATACACTTTCGGTATGGATTACACAAAGTTTCATCGTGTAAATAAGACGATCGGAACGCGAGATGGTGGCACGGAGCGATCCATTGCCATTGGTGCTTTGCGTAAGGCTGGAGAACTTCGCAAGAGCATGACTATGAAGGATAAGAAGACTGGCAAGCTCCGCCTGAAGCTTACAGCCAAGAGGTCATCTTACTTCCCTCAGTATGGAAGAAGTGCATCGACGAAGGGTGCTCACGCAGCCGAAATGAAGTTGTCGAAGACCTACAAGAAGACGCATCTTCCATAAGGAGTCCGAGTGACTCTGCCAGCCCAGAAAAGAATATCGAGCATTGTAAGTCAGTTCCGAAATTACGATTTGTGTGTTCGGGACTGGCTCAGCACATTCCCAACAGATGACCAGGGAAGCCCTATTCCTGTAGTGTCAGCTACTCCTGATCGAGCTTTCTCCGCTATGAACCTTCTGTTGAAGCTGAAGGGATTAGGGAATGGGGAAACGCCAATAAAGAATATTCCGCTACCGTTCATTTCAGTAGCGTCGGGGGATCTATCTTTTGATCCATCAAGATTCCATGGTCAGGTAGATGTTTTCCTTGGCAGGACCAAAGACAACACTGCCAGCTATTCAGTTAGGCATCCAATTCCATACAATATCAACTATCGGGCTGAGTTCTGGACGAAGAACATGGAGCCTATGAACGCATTCAAGTTCTGGTGGGCTGCCGATGCCTTGCCTGGGCATGAAAACTTTCTGACTGTCGATCTTTCGAATGTTTGGCCATTCTGGAAGGCCAAGCTAGTTCCGCTGGAAAACAGGGGAATGAAGTTTGTTGGTGAACTTGAACCTGCTGAGGGGCATCGAGTCATCAGGATGGTTGCTGACTTCACGTTGAAGGCATGGATTATTCCGCCAATCACTACGACGAAGAATGTCCACAAGATCATCCTGGATATGTATCTGGCGAAGACACAGACTGATATTTCGGCTGTAACAGGAACGGAAGTCGATGATAATCCTGCCCTATTTGAGAATGTCGGTCATTTTGAGGAAGAGTAAATCTGTTCTCAGATAGTTACTGCTCACGTTTCATCTTTGCAGCAGGGGTCTCCTGCTAGCAAGGACTAATCGTGACGAACTTCAGCCCTAACGTAGTTGCCCGCGAGTTTGATTTTTCGGACTACGCTGTCCGGTCTTCGACCGCGATCCTCGGTGTTGTTGGTTACGCCACTAAGGGGCCATGCCACCAGCCAATCTTCGTCTCTAATGAGAGAGAACTGGTTGATACTTTCGGATTCCCTGAGGTTGCGACGGTAGGCCAGGATTCAGTTACAAAGAATCTAGTGCTGTCTGCCCTTCAGTTCCTTCGCGAAGGTAACCAGATGATTGTTGTGCGCTGCAATACAGCAGCGGCATCAGCTAGTGCGAATCTTGTCAATGGCTCGGCAGTGAATGTTTTGGCGGTAACCGCCGTAAGCCCTGGTTCATGGGGCTCGGCTGTTTCGGTCCGAGTAAGCGCAGGTACGGCTGGTGGGTCCTACTTCAAGATGGAAGTTCTTGTGGACGGTGTTGTTCGCGAGAAGTACGACAACCTGACTACGCTGGCTGCTGACCCAACAAATTGGGCATCGGCTCGAATCAATAGCGGATCTTTCCTGATCCAGGTAACTGAAGCTGCTGGCGCGGTGTCAGGTAACCTGATTCCGCTCATGGCTCCAACGACTACTGCTCTTACTGGAGGGTCTGACGGTAACTCACCAACGGCATCGGATTACTTCGGTGCAGGAAATGGTCTGGATGTTCTAGCAGATACGGATCTGGTGTCAATCAATATGCTGATTACTCCAGGTGCTTCACGAGAAGTAAGCGATGCAACTCAGACTGTTGCTCGCGCAGCTATTGCGCTTTGCGAAGCTCGTGGTGATTGCATTTACCTGATGGATCCGATCTACACGCTGGCAACGGCAACGCAGACTCGTGATTCAGTCAATGGCGGAAACGGCGAAGCTAACGGTCCTGCGATCGATAGTTCATACGCTTCATTCTGCTCACCATGGATCCAGGTCTATGATACCTACAACCGGAAGGCTGTATGGGTTCCCCCATCTGCATTCCAGGCTGCGCAGTGCGCTTACAATGATCGCGTAGCACATGCATGGTTTGCTGCGGCGGGTCTAACCCGTGGCAAGTTGAAGAATGCTTTGGCTGTAAAGTTCAGCTACAAGCAGGCGGATCTGGAAGTTGTCCAGGCTCCTCGCGAAGTCGTGAATCCGATCCGAAACATTGTTCGCGAAGGAATCGTTATCTGGGGTCAGAGAACGATGCAGCGCAAGTCTTCGGCTCTAGATCGCCTGAACGTTCGTCGAATGCTGAACTACGCCAAGTCGACTGTGATCGGCGCAACGAAAGTTCTGATCTTCGAGCAGAACGACAGCAAGACCTGGAGAAAGTTCCTTCAGTTGGTCAATCCTGTGATTCAGCACATCAAGGAAACTCGTGGTCTGTATGACTTCCGAGTTATCTGCGATGCCACAACTAACCCGCCAGCTACGATCGATCAGTACCTGATGCAGGCCAAGATTCTTTTGAAGCCAACCAAGACGGCTGAAATCATCACGGTCGATTTCAACGTGTTGAGCACTGGTGCTTCATTCAACGAGTTCATCTGAGGTTTAGGATAACACAATGGGCATTACAGATTCAGGCTTCCCGCTAGGAATTGTTGGAGACCATCTCGCCGCTGCTGGCGGAGCGTGGGAACCTCAGCGTCAGTATAACTGGCTGATTACCATTGCTGGTATCGGCCAAAGTGCCGGCGGAGCAACTGGGGGTGCCGCTGGCGCTGCAATCGGTGGATCAATCGGAGCAGCCATTGGAAACTTTGGTGGCCTCGGTGGTTCGCTTGGCGGTGCACTAGGTAATGCTATCGGAAACGCTGTCGGTGGCGGTGGCGGAGCCGGTGGCGGAAGTGCGATCGAACTTGCACTGGATTCGGCATCGCTGCCTACCCAGATGGTTGAAGAGATCGAGCTAAACTACCTCAACGAGAGGCGCTACGTGGCTGGTAGGGCTGTGTTCGAGCCGATCCCGTTGGTAGTGAAGGACATGGTCGACGTGGGCGTAGCGACCGCTTGCAAGACGTGGTTCGAGCAGGTGCATAACCAGGGAACTCACAAGATTGGTTTGGCTCGCGACTACAAGAAGATTGCTGACCTGATTCTTCTGAGCCCAGAAGGTTCGATTGAGCGTACGTGGCGGCTGCACGGTTGCTGGCCAACGGCGATCAACTACGGCCAGTTGGACATGAACTCGAATGACATCGTGAAGATTGAACTGAATCTTCGTTTTGACCGCGCCGAGCCAATCGGGTTCTGATCCATGAAAGTCTTCATTCTATCTGAGGAGATTCGCTCTCCTGCTAAGGTTGGACAACTGAAGGGTAATCAGGTTCGCCTTCAAAGACTGATGAAGGCGGCTCAGCGCGGAGATACTTCGAAGACTCATGCTATCAAGGGTCTCAAGCGATCAGTGAAAGATCGTGCTCGCTTCATGCGGTTCATGTATAGAGATTGATTCCATGAAGGTATTCCTTCTTGAGGCATACAACCGGCCAGAAAGAATCTCTTCGGTAATGAAGATTGCTTACATTACCGGAAGCAAGAAAGCGCAAGCTATTGCTGATAAATTCAATGCTCGAAAGATGCGGGTTACTGTCGGTCAACTCAAGAAGTTGAGGCGCCGCCGTCCTAGTTGGATGTAGAGATTGTTACGCGGTCATTGACACTGACCCGTAAGTATGCAATAGTAGAGTGAACACTGGCGACGAAACATTTACCGCCATAGGGTACGTACATAATGAATCGAAACATTCCTGGTCCGGTTGGACCTATCTCTGCTCCTTCGTTCAATGATCGAGCATCCATCACAGAGGTAACGCTGCCTACCCTGGGCATTCCTTACTATCTGCCAGACAAGAGCCTGTTGTTTCCGTCTGGAAATATTCGAATCTCTGCTATGACGGTAGCAGAAGAAAAGATGATGACGCAAAAGAATGCGGATCCGTCGAAGAAGATGTGTCAGCTTCTGGCTCGTGTATGCGAACTGAAAGGCATGAAGGCAGAGAATCTTCTGGTAGCAGATCAGTTCTTCTTGCTGCTAAAGGTCAGATCGCTCAGCTACGGCAACGTGTATGGTTTCCAGCAACGTTGTGATGATTGCGGTCATCAGTGGCGTCACGAACTGAATCTTGAGACAGACCTGACGCTGAACATGGCTGACGAAGAGTGGCAGGAGCCTTTCTCTGTGGATCTGCCTGTGTCCGGGAAGAATGTAAAGTATCGTCTTCTGCGGGCTGTTGACGAAATTGAATTGAACACAAAAAAGATTCGTAGGGATGCTCCTAACGAGGATCCTACATTTGTGTCTATTTTGGCTCGTTGTATCGTGGCTGTAGACGACCAGGAGTTAGGTAGTCAACGTATTGCGGAAGCATGGCTAGAGAAGCAGGCCGTACGTGATCGTGAGGCTATTACTAACTCGCTCAAGTCAAACTCTCCGGGCTACTCTGGCGAGATTTCGATTGTATGCCCTCAGTGCGGCTACATTCATGAGGCGGCCGTCCCGATGACAGCCGACTTCTTTCGATCAAATGTTTCCAGTGGAACTGTATAAGCAGGCTCTGGAACAGGAGTTTGCTCTTTCTTACATCGGTAACATGGGTTCGATTCAGTCTTGGCAGAGCGTGCTAGTCGGAGAGCGTGACTGGCACTACAAGAAGCTTGTCGAGATGAAGATGGAGGAGAAAAAGAGAGCAGACGAGGACAAGGCAAAGATGGACGCACAGCGACAGGCGGCAAAATCTCGTCGTCGCTGATGCCGTTTTTTGTTGATGGGTAATGCTAGAAATTCTGGGATTCAAGTTCGACTTCAAATACCTGGGCGGTAAGGCGTTCAAGAAGGTTCGTAACGATATTGTCAAGACGACTTCTGAGTGGGGCAAGGCCACTAAGGGTATCAAAAAGAATCTGCGGATGATGCTTATTGATTTCCGCGCAGTTCGCGGAACGATGAAGAACTGGGCTCTGGATGTAAAGAATAGCGGAGTATCGATGACTGATGTCATCGATGATATTGCAGCAAAGTTCGGTGGTGTGGCTGGTGTCATTGCGGATACTTTGTTCCGTCCAGGTGCGGCGTTGGCTGCCCTAGGAACTACAGCATTTATTGCCGGAAAGCAGGTAGAGAAGTCCATGGTCAACATGCGCCGTGAGACCAATCTTACGGCGGATCAGCTAGCGAATATTCGGAACATTGCAGTAGCTGTGACTGATGCAACCGGTGCGAACGTTAGTCAGACTATGCATCTTGGGGAGGCATTTGCTGCTGCCCAGGTACCAATCGGTAACTACAATGAACTGATGCGTCTCGGAGTAGATGCAAACAGGCATCTGAAGATCGACACAGGGGAACTGGCCGATCAGATGATTCGTCTACGCAGAGACTTCGGAAAGTCTCCAGAAGAGATTCGCAACTACTTTAACACAGTCATCGGCTCGGCCAAGGCTGCTGGAGTTAGTATTGGCGATCTATCAAGCCGGACGAACGACTTCATGGACATGGTAATTGAGACCATGCCTAACGTGAAGGGAGCTATTGACATGGCTCCTCAGGTACTGGCCAGCTTGAACGGGATCAAGGGGGCGGACGGTATTGTAAAGTCGCTGTTCGAGGCGATCAATAATCGTGCATCTACCGAGTTCATTGGAATGCAGAATCTGGCTGCCCAGGCAGGCGGCGACACGGCCGCTGCGTTCGTCCAAGCGATGAACGATCAGGATGCTGTCGGCGGACTCAAGGCATTCATGAAGGGTGTAGGGGCTGTCCGCGGCGACCTACTAGAGTCAATGAAGATCGGTGGCAAGCCCATCGCAGATATCTTTGGTGTCTCACCTGGAACTTTGGCAGCATTGAAGAGAATCGATCCTTTGCTGATGAATCAGGTGGCCGCTAGCGCAGCTTTGGCCAAGAGTCAGGATGCGGTAAACAAGGAGACCACAGAAATTGCCACAGTATCCGAGAAGTGGCGCAAGATATGGGCAAAGATTGAACGAATTGCCCTGCCTTTCGGAGAGATTCTGGTAACTGTCTTCAGCAAGATCCTAGATTTCTTTGCGCCTATCCTTACTGCTGTTGGGAAAGTCATTGACAAGGTTGGTGTTATCGGTCAGGTAGCTATCTTAGTAGGACTTGCAGTCATGACTTGGAGTAAATGGCTGACTCCCCTAATCATGGTTACCAAGCTAATAGCAACCAACATGATTACCGCAGCCTTCGGAGCTAACGCAGGCGCTGTCGGCATGCAAAGAATGGCTGGTAGTGCTGTGGTCCTTGATGCCGCTACGGGAACCATGGCTGGTAATGTTCGTGGAGCATCGGGTTTCATGGGTATGTTTGCTGGTGGTCTGATGAATTCGCTTCGTTCGATCGGCACGATGATTATGCGATTTGGAAAAGTTGCAGGTATCATCGGATTGATTATCGGTGCTATCGAAATCGTAGACATTGCTCTAAAGGAAGCTTTCGGCACCGGTCTGTGGGACATGGTCAGCACTGTATTCGGATTCATTGGAGACGTGCTAGGCGGCATTGCCAAGGTTCTAGGAGGAATCATTGGCGGACTGATTAAGGCTGTGGTGTGGCTCGGCACGTTAGGCAACGTCAATCTATTCGCTGATCCTATCAATCCGGTTTCACCTACAGTGAAGAAAGTAGCAACCACAAATGGCGGTGCTACTGAAAAGTCTGCTACATGGGAAGGTGGAAGAGATAGCGAGTCAACCAGTGCCCTGGATGGATTACTAGATTCTCCTCCTGATCTTCGTAAGAGCTACGGAACAGATGACTTGATTGAGGCTATCTACGGCGCGGCCGAGTCCACAAACAAGCAGCTAGCAAGGATGGCAGCTAACTCACCAATGAGTCCATCATCAGATCGCCCTCAGCGATTCTCGTCTATCCCAGATCCCCTACTTTCAGGTGCTAGATGAGCTATTTTGACTCAGCAGCCGGAATCTTTCTAACGTCTGATCCATCCATTGGCGTCCGTTTCCAGCTATGGCCGGATTCAATTGAAGATGCAAAGTCTGTGAACTGGGCCGGAGTAGAGGTGATCGGTAGAAGCGAGCCAATTCAGACATACCATAGCTCATCTGCTCAACAGTTTTCATTCACCTTAATGTTTGCCGCATCAGTCGATTCAGCGGATGAAGGAACTCCTAAAGCAGTTAAGGAGAAGGTTGACTTTCTGAAGTCTTTGACTTACCCTGTGAAGGTCAAAGCTGGGTACACAACATACCCACCTACCGTGTGGCTAGTGGTAGGAAATCTAATCAATAGTCGTTGCATTGCTAACTCTGTTAGAGCATCTTGGACAGGTCCGTGGGCCATGAAGGATGAACAGGTTGCTGATGAGCAGCCTAGTGGATTTGAGTTTGTAGGATCCGAGCCAACATTCCGAACAGAATCCTTTATCGATCTTCCGATTATGGCATCAGTTCAAATTACCCTATCTACTGTGCATGAATCGCCGCTGGACTTTGACAGCGTTCGCACAGGAGGGGACTATGCTCGTCGTGGATCATCAGGAGGGTTCTCCTCAGGGCTTGGATTCTAATGGCTAAGAATATCAGACTATCGCAAAGCTCTCGCTATGTTGGGACTCCTCTTTACCAACTCTATAACTCTGCCGGACAGACAGCAGATTCATTCGCGTTCGGTGTATGGAAGCGGATTGATTTCCCTGCACGATCCGATGATTCTGTTTACTCTGTGCAGGAAAGTGATATAGGAAGGCTTGATCTAGTAGCCGAGAAATACTACTCAGATCCATTGCTTTGGTGGGTTATTGCAGACGTGAATGGAATCAGTGATCCGATTACGGATATGTTCTCGGGTCAAGAACTGCGCATCCCTTCGTTAGGAGTAGTAAGGGCGGCTCTACAAAATGCTGCGGCTGGGAGAGTCTGATGCCGGAAGCTATTGGTCCAATTCAGCCTTTCGTATGGCTGTATCTGCGAACCGAAGAGGATGATTTTGCCGAACCGCGGCTACTATCACTAACCGGAAACTTTCTTCGGTCCTTCCAGGACGAAAATGCATTCAATCTATCCGGTCCTGGAGGCACCACTGATAGAGTAGCTGCCCGGTCAAAAGCTCGTCTCGTCATGTTCGATCCATCGGGATCATATCTAGAGACATTATTCCTATACAATCGAACCGTTGACTATGAGTTCGGCTGGATGCGGGATGATGGCAGTGTTCTTACCACTAGCGGCAGACAGAGGGCATTAGTTGGTTCTGTGCAGCCAAAGTTTAGCTATCAGGGGACAGAGCTTGAAGTGATTCTTTATGCAGACTTGTCTGCAACCTCGTCACCTGGATCTAGTAGTTATACATACAGCACATCGATCATTTCTCATACTTTCATTCCTGAGAAGGTGTTTCTTCAGATCCGTGATGGAACATACTACAACGACAGATACCCAAATCTGCGCGCACCATCGGCTGTAGAGCGCAGAGAAGAAGCTAACGAGCGAATTAGACGGCGAAATAGGAACTCTATATCCACCGTCGGCGGATCTATAACCGAATCTATTACATTTCGCGAACAGACAGATGAAGAACTGTTCGGACCTAAGTATGAACTTCCGTTAGATGCTGCGCCCTACAGGTCTATCGGTGATTTGGTAACCAAACTGGCCTTCCTGATTGGAATGAAGGCTGAAGTTGATGAAACTATTGACGCATTCGGAGACATAACTGTTCCGGACATGACCATCTATGAATTCATCAAGACGAAATTAGTCCCCATTGCGGTTTCAAAGGACGGAACATCAGGCTATCGTTTCTGGATTCGAGGGGATACGCTTCACTTCAAATATCCACGTATAGACAAGGTAGTCAGGGAGTTCACCTACGGCGCAGATAATACAGAGCTAAGCAAAACTTTCGAAGATGATACGGATACCCGAAAGGGGACCATGCTTAGTTTCGAGCTACTAGTGCGCCCCAATCAGATTCAGGCTGGTGCGAAGGTAAGCACGGTTGCTGTCAGCTATGATCCTGTAGGTAAAGCCTTCAGGGGCATCAATTTGACGGAAGCGGACAAGAGAAAGCAAGATGCGCTCGCTGCTAACACTGCTATTGAACTTGGATTGAAGCAAGAGACTCCAGTCGATTTTTCGAAGGCTAAGGAAGAGGATGCTATCAAAGCCCTGAATGCGGCTAGCTTCGAGTGGGGCGGACCACTAGCTCGACCAAAACCGAAACCAGTTCCTCGTAATGAGAATGGAGTGCCGTTTTTTCCTGTCGCCAGTCAGCAGGAAGAGGCAATCCAAGCTCTAAGAGAGGATGAAGCCAGAACACAGGCTGCTGCTAATCAGGCCGAAGTTGAACTAGCTATTACCGCTCAGCAGGTGAATCCTACTGCTGCGGGTAGACTCTATGTCCTTCCTTATCCAGACAACCGAACATCCGCGATAGGAAAATTCATCTTTGCAGATGCGGTGAATGGCCCGGTATTCACCGCTAAGTCAGTGATCCTTGGAGATCCCCAAATCCTTCTGCAAGATACGATCGACGTAACAATCGTAACACCCACTGGCCCGCACTACGGGTCAGGAAAATATACCATTCTTGGTGTTAATAGTGTCATTGATGATAAGGGTAGTTTCACTACCGAGCTTTCGCTATCTACAAACAGTGTGAATCTCATCAATAACCGGAGCCTTGCCGCGGTAAGTAAAGAGGCATCCAATCCTGTGGATACTGCGAAGCCAGCCCCATCAGAAGCCGCACCGGGATTCAATATCTCCTCGGAACCGCTTACCATAGCAGAGATCATCGATCGAATGAGTAGAGGACAATGAATTACGAGTCCTTGATAGAACTAATTAGTGACCCGGATATGCTACCGCAGAGGCGTAAGCATTATGGGATGTTCTATGCAGAAGTAGTAGACAACAAGGATCCTCTTCTGCTTGGTCGATTGAAGGTTCGCACTCCGCATTATATCAATACCCCAGAGTCCATGATTCCATGGGCCTCCTATTCTTCACCGGGAGGTGGTGGATCCGATGGAGTGGGCTTCTATTTCATCCCCACAATCGGATCCCAGGTATGCGTAAGCTTCATCTGTGGCGATCCCGAGTTCCCTGTGTGGCTTGGGGCAGTTCCGTCCGCACCGGGAGAGGTGGCAGAAACACACGTTTCGAAGCTAGATCCTACTTCTCCCTATGGACAGACAGTGCAGGAATGGGATTTCACGAAGTTCAATTCCATCACTACGCCTTCGGGACACAGGATTGTTCTTGATGACAATGTTATCAGCGATGTCAATGTCAAGAGAATCCTGATCGAATCCTCAGCAGGGCATTTCCTGCGAATGATTGAATCAAAGGATCTTGCTGTAGCTGGCAGCAAGGCTCTCCTGGAGATCGGAACCGTCAGAGGAGATAAGTCTATATTGCGGAGACTTGCCCTTGATGATGACGCAGAGAAGATCACGATTACTGGCCCAGATCAGGCCGATAACAATGTTCACGAGATCGAGATTAACTCTGCTGATGATTTCATCCGAGCTAAAACCAGTCGCGGGTACACACTCGTTCTAGATGACCAGAACGAGAAGATTGAACTATTCACTACCAAGGAAGGCAATGGCCGCGCTCATAGCATCAGCCTAAGCAACAGAGACAAAAGATTCGAAATCAAGACACATGATGAAAGATTCGGGTTGATTTCAGTAGATACTGCCGGTGGTTTCATGGGGATGTTTGGAACTCCTCAAGTATCCTGGGATCCTTCCTCTCAGCAGCGTCCCGAGAATGTTGCTACAGCGTCCATAAAGATTGATCGCAGGCCGGAACTTACCGGTCAAACTTCTGGGCCTGTAATCATCTTAGCTGCTGGAGAAGATATCATCGGCAGTAACGGTATCTTGTTCGATCCGGGTTCGGAGGGACAGAGGCCGCAGTCGGTAATCATTTACGGTGCAGGAAATCCTCAAGGAACTGGTCTCCCTACAGGCTTCCAGGACGGTATCTGGTTAGTATCGAAGTCGAAAGGAAGCTCTTCACCATCCGGACAGATCAAGATTGGTCGGAGCGATGGAAGACATTCCATCATCCTGACACCCACAGATTCGAAAATCTCAATCTTCTCGCGAGACGAAATATATCAAGAAGCTACGGGGGCTCATAGAGTAATGTCCCTGGAAGCTCTTTTGCAGGGCGTAAGCAGCGCAGAGATTCGAACAGGGAACGGAAACGGTACGGCAAGCATTAGACTAATTTCTACGTCTATTATGATGAGCGGGCCTACGGTTCACGATTATTTCCGGCACTACCATGAAATCCCAATGACGGGTCCTAATGGTGCCGGATCCACAAACGCACAGCGGTGGCAAGTAATCCTGGTCGGATCCCTACCGGCCCTTGCAGGAACGCCTCAGCTTTTCGTTGAAGAATTCATTCCTGGCGGGGTTGTTAGCACGACGTTCCCGAAACCGTAAAATAGCATGCCGAACTACGTAGACAATAATGTCATCACCTTCAACGGACCTTCCTCGGTAGCGGATATTTTCAGCAATCCGGTAAACCTGACGGGAAACTTCAATCAGAGAGAAGTTGGCTGGTTCTTTGAGTTGAACTGCACGGCCGCAGGAGTGTGGGCCGTGACACTGCAATTCAATCCCGACCCAGGCAGTGAGGGCGACCCGGAATACGGATGGCGGGATGAAGCTAGAAGCACAATCACTGTCCTGAATACAGCCACCAGCGCCAACCTAGCTCAAACCAACGGATCAATCAGCGGCGGCATTCTTCGAGCCGGGGTAATTTCTTCGACCGGAGTTTTCCCGTTATTTTTGAGACATTCCCCTGCGCCGTATAGCTATCGACTTCGCTTCCAGCTAACTGCGGCCATGACCGGAACTATCCAGAAGATTTCGTTTTCAAGTGGTGTCTGATGTCTTCAACAATCCTACCCCCGTCTAAGAGGACCGAAGCATCGAGTGCTTTCGATACTCGGTTTCGGGGGTTAGGTGTACCGGTCATCAAGCGACCGGGCGGATATCTTCAGTCGTTATTCTCTCCTGAACTTATCCGATCAAGCATCATCGCTATTCTTTTGACCCGAAAAGGCGAGAGAGTGTTTCTTCCTGACTTCGGCTCAAATCTTCATAAGCTGGTTTTCGAGCCGAATGATGCTGTGCTCAAGAATCTGCTCAAGCAAGTAGTCACACAGGACGTGACAAGATGGGAGAAGCGAGTTAGGGTGCGCGATATAAGAATCTCCAGCGCAGATCATACTGTGAAGTTGTACGTAGAATACGAGATTGTCAACACTTCGATCGTGGATGCTGCTACAATCTCATTCTCACAGAAAACATACACTGCAACAGCCATCTAAGGGCTGCTAATCAAAATGCCTCTACGGTCTCCACTTCCATTCGTAAACTACTCATCGCGAGATTGGGACTCGGTTAGAGAGGCGTTCCTTGACTATCTGAAGAAGAAGTTTCCTAATGATTGGACAGACTTCTCTGAGTCCAATCTTGGTATGGCCCTTATTGAAGTTGTGGCCTATGCTTTCGAGGTTCTATCCTTCTCGGTAGACAGAGCAGTCAACGAAAACTTCATCACGACGGCGCAGGAACGTCAGTCAGTCATCAAGCTAGCTGCTCTACTTGGTTATAAACTATCCTCTGCCACTGCGGCATCTGTGAATCTTGCAATTCTTCCTGAGGATATTGCTAAGCTTACAACTCCTGTATTCATTGCAGCCGGCTCAAAGATCAGTGCAGGAGATGTGATTTTCGAGGTAGACAGAGACTATACAATCATCAACACGACTGGAACTCAGTGGTCGGTCAACGGAGCCGAAGCTACTGAAGTCCCGGTATTCGGAGCAATTCAGGGACAGACAATCTCGGAGAGCTTCACAGGCACAGGGGCTAAGTTTCAGATATATCGCACGTCAAAGAAGCCATACATTGACAAGAGTTCATTTGTTACTGTTGGAGGCGTCACATGGTTAGAGGTGACTTCACTGGTTCTGGGTGATCCTGATGATCCATTGAATCAAAATATCTATGAAGTGATTCTTGACAAGGACGATAGACTTTCCGTAAAGTTCGGCGATGGTGTAACCGGAAACATTCCATCAGTCGGATCAGCCATTGTCATCTATCAACGAATTGGCGGCGGCGAGCGCGGGAACGTGGCTTCTGGGTTTAGTGGGTCAATCCCTTGCACTTCAGCAGGAACGGCCGCTACTGTAAAAGTTTATAGCACAATCCCAGCCAGTGGAGGGACCGATAGGGAAACTGTTGAGCATGCTAAGCTCTATGCCCCTCTATGGGGACGCACAACTGATCGAGCAATCACCTACGACGACTACCTTGCTCTTTGCAGCGGTTATTCTGATGGTCAGAATGGTAGAGTAGCAAAGGCCGGTGTTATTGCGCAGCCAACCGATGGACTATCGAACACTGTCACCATCTATATTTGGACAGAGGATGGAGACGGGAATTTGGCAGAAGCTGCGCAGCCACTCAAGGACTCGTTGCGTAATTTCCTGAATAGTCGAAAGGTTCTTACTGTGTACATTAGCCCCATCCAGGATGGTGATAATATGCCAGTCGACATGAACATTCTGTTGTCTGTCTATCCCGGCTTCAATCAGGCAGACATCAAGAGGCAGGCAGAGATTGTCCTGAAGTCGCTGTTCGCTTCTTCGAACGTAAGATATGACAATGAGCTTAGGTTGTCGTGGGTACATGACTACCTTCTTGCGGTTCCTGGTGTGAAATCAATCAACATCCGTAGCCCGCAACCGGAGACCTTGACTGGGACCACTATTGCGATCGAGGACGGAACACTGCCTTCTCAGGTTGGAGCTACTGCGACACAGGTAATAATCACTGCACCGGCAACAAGGGCTGCCAATTACTATGTCAATTACAACATCATCTTAGGAACTAGTGCGACAGATGTAAGAGTGGTCCGAGCATCCACGGCGGTTACTGGTTCTGGCCCTGTAACTCTGACTTTGGATGAAGCTCCTGTGTCGACGCCTGTCGCTACCGCACCCTACAGCTTCACTCATCCGCGCAGAGTTCGATTGAGCGGTATTACAGTAGCTGCCGAAGATGACGTAAAGAATCGCAGATTGGTGCTCATCAAGCCTCCAGGTGGTGCGGATGATGTCGAAAGATCGATTGTATCTTTCGACATCGTAACCAATGTCGCTTTCGTGGATAAGGATTTCAAATCGAATCCAGTGTCCCTTACTTCGACACCAGTCAAAGCAGTCATCACTCCTGATTTCTTTGTGTCTCAAACTAGGGCCATCACTCTGGGTTCTGTTCAATTCGAAATTGAGGATGCCTTTTAAGTGGGCGAGCAAGTAGTAACCAAGAACCTATCGGATGCCGAAATTGCGGCTATTATCTCTTCGTCGAATGCGGATACGGAGATCAAGATTTATGAGCTTTTGCCCCAGTTCATTCGCGATCAGGACCCAGATAAGGTTGTGCGAGGTTTCTGTGAGGCTGTTCAGGCTGAATATGATCGATGCAAGTCATCTATCACGGAGATCATCGCGGTAATTGATCCTCAGGCTGTAAACAAGAGTTTCGTTCTAGATGGAAACTTTGTATTCTTTCACCCAGAACAATTCATCTATGGTGCATCTGCTACCAATACGCCATCAGGTAGAGTGGTATTTGATGGTCCTGTTGGCGGTGTTCCGGCTAGTGGATTCTATCGAGATTTTTCCATATTCGTGTGGTCAGACCCTGATGCTCCTACGGCAGTCGGGCAATACCGCAAGATCATTGCCTACGATGGCCCTAACCTAACCGCGACAGTGGATGAAGACTGGGCTGTAATCCCATCAGGGAACGCCACCTTTGCCCTGTGCTGGCCTGATCGAATCTGGCTCCCTGTTGCCATTGTCTCCGATCCAAGGAAAGCAGGAGGCACGTTATTCCCTCCTCAGAACTTTCCTACCGATGTTCCAGTAGGATCCAATACGATTCAGCAGCAGGTTCTACTTCCTGGTCTGTCTTATCTGTCTACCATTGATGATTACTACATTGGTTGGACACTGGATTTCCTGGATGGCGTCAATGCAGGTAAGTCAGTCAAAATTATCGACTACGTTGCAGCGACAAAGATTCTGGTAACAGAGACAGCAGTTACCCCGCCCGCGGAAAATGACTGGTTCCGCATCTCCCCACCCATCGCTAACAACATTGGCGTGAGTGATAACTTCTACAAAGGTCGATGGGTGCATATTGCAGGCGCTACTCCGCAGGATGTTTCTTACGGTAGAAAGATTCGCACTCAGACTAGACAGATCGTAAAGTCAAAATTCGATCCTCTTACCACTCCTGCTAGTCACATAGCATACATCTATGATCCGCGAACAGGCGAAGGGGAGCAGTTCGAGTTCCCGCCGGCTCCTACGATGCTTTATGGAATCAGTAACTCTTACGTGCCTTTGCAGCATCTGGCGGCGTACGTAGGAATCGAGCTAGACGAGCTAGATCCGGAAGTTTACCAGAGGGAGCAGATTTCACAGGCATACAACTTTCATCGGTTGCGTGGAACTCGCAAGGCAATGGAGCTAGTCTGTAATGCCTTCGGACTAGATGTAGAGATTGATGAGACCGCCAGCAATTACTCTCATGCACCATCAAATGAATTGGTTGGACCAGAGGCTGCCGCAGAAGTAAACCACAGGCAATACAATAATTCGGAGATTGTTCCGGTCATCAAACAAGGGCTAGGCATAGACGACGTTCCAGTATCCTACCTAACGAGCCCAGGAAGCGAAACCGCTCGCATTGCCGATAGCGACATTCGCCTCTACCTATCTCGTCGAAACTTAAACATTGAAGCATTTGATGGAGAGATTCTTTCTCGCATCTTGCGTAAACTGAGAGCACATACCCCCATCCATGTTCAGATTATCTTCGTCGGCCTATTGACAAGGCTGCAAGAAAGTGTAGATTTGGATGAGGCCCTGACATGCGAGATTCGTCCTCTGTTCGAGTACGAGCTAGGTGTGGCAGAAACTTTCATTGGAACACCCATCGGAACGGTACCGATCGTGGATGCATACACAATCGGCTTAGATGATGATGTTTCAATCTCGACAGAAGCACGTTATAGGAATCTAGCCAGATATGGAAGATTCGGTAGCAGTGTTCCTGCCTTGGCTCGTTGGTCCCGCGGGATCACACTCTTAGTCGAATAACATGACGAATCTGAATCTTTTTGATCCAACACGTCCACAGGAAGGTGCGGCAATCTCTGGCCTAGAGATGCGGGATCTTTTGAATTCTATTGCTACGATGAACGCCGGTATTGTTCCTCCTGGCGGGGATGCTATTCTGATCGGCGATACGAGATTCACATCTATCAGCACTTCCTCGGTTTACACTCTAGACATTACGATCAATGGAGTAAACAAGGTCGTAGACATTCAGGAGTCGAACAGCCTAGCCACTCCTACGTCTATCGCAGCAAAAATAAATACCGAGTTCCTGTCTCTCGGAACAGTAGCCTATGTATACAACTCGGAAAGTTTCGATTCATCTGCATCAATTGTTCTGATTGCTCCTCGTGTATCGGGCGGCACAGCCTCGATTACGATTTCGGAAGGCGATCCAGCAACGGATGCAACTCTGAATGTTTTCGGTGTGCAGGGTCGCGGTAAGGGAATGCCTTACACCGTCACTGCGGCGAATGTTCCCTACGGGACTTCCTGGCTTAAGAGCCTGAACGGCGATGACGATGAAGTTTCCCTTTACATGGGAAGTCCTGCACGAGCCACAGGCTTGCTGGATCTATCGGATGGTACGGGAACAGTAAACCTTTCTGCTTTCACTAGTCTGCGTATTCGAATCCTGGGACCGTCCGTTGTGTTCGGTCCTCTTACTATTGACATCCGCGGTGCATCCGTTGGAGCCACTACACCAGAGGAAATTGTTGCGGCTATCAATACCGCATTCCTGGCTGAAGTTGGTTGGGCAAGTCCGACATACGGACCGGCCAAGCTGATTGCCAGAAATGGCGGCGGAAAGTATCTCCAGATTGTTTCGGGTCCTACTGATGCACCTTACACCGGCCCGGCTGCTGCCGTCGAACTTTCTGGTCTTGCCGTAGGCGGAACTCTCGGAGTCAACTTCCTGATTGATGATGCCATTACGCTAGTGATGGGCTTCTCACGAGGTGAGGCTGGTAAGATTTTCACTCGTGTTCCTCATGTCTTCAAGGGAACTGATTTCACCAGCAACTTCATCCGCGGTATTGGAAATCGTTCCGGTGCTGGTATTGGGATGTGGGGTCCGGCCCTTGAATCGTCGATTGACATTCCTACTGCGGGGGCAATGGACGGCGAGAATCGCATGGCCAAGGACACAGGGATTCCTTGGATCTATCGAGAAGGCCAGAACGGATTGTCAGGAAGCGGCTGGCGTAGAGCAATCCCTGGTTACGAATATCCTGTAGCATACAACAAGGCAACTGAACAGTATCGGTTGCTGAGCACGACTGATACTTTCGTGCCGCAGCCGTTGTCTAGACTTTCGCACGACATTGGTCTTCCGTGGCCATCGACTGTAATAGACGCGAACAATAAGCTGACTGGAAAGGTCGGTGATGCACTTGCGCTGGTGGATGGACGAGACTTCTTGTGGAAGGATCCGGTAAGCGGCGGCTACACGGACAATAGAAATCCCTACGACACGCCAGCCATCTGGGACAACTTCCCAACTGCAAGATATCAGCTAGGAAGAACTCGTGAAGGTGTTCGTTGGTTTATCAGTGACCCGAACTCGCCTGCAATCACTGGCGTAAACGATCAACGTCTACGTCCTGTTGGATCGAATACGGCTAGGACAGATGCCACGAATGGCTTCACAACCGGGCCGGTAAGGGCTTATCTAGATGGGGCAGGAGTCAGCAGATTCTATGATCTGACTGCAACTGGCTCTGGTCCAGTTGCCTTCACTGTTCCTGGGGTTTCGGTAAATGCTCCTATCAAGGCAAAATCATTTAGCATACGATTCATTGGTGCTACATCGGCAGATCCTAGCGTCCTAAACACTACAGGGACCATCGAATCTTACCGAGGTTATGACAACGGATCTGGAACTATCTCAGGGACAGGTTTCTCGGGCACCATTGATTACAACACTGGCGCAGTAACTAACCTGACGTTCGGAACCAGCGTAACTCATACATCTTATCGTCTGGCATACCACTACTGCCAGTCCGATCTGAATGTTGTGGCGGTAGATGTCAGAAAAGATCCTTCTTTCGAAGTAAAGGCAGGCGGAACAGTAGCAGAGGCTGGTGTTATCTACTCGGCTATCGGAACCGGATCTGGGAACATTGACTTTGGTTCTGGTTTCTCTGTGGTTGTAAGAGATGATGGAACGGCATCTATTTATTCCTTGGCGGGTGGAACTCCAACGCTGGTAACAGGCGGCGGATTCCCTGGTCACTTCATCATTGATCCTCCTTTGGATACGACATGGAGAACGCTCCGTGTAATGTATGCCACGGATGGATCAAACATGATCCACTCGGTGTTCTGGAACGGATCGAACAAGCCCTGTGACTGGGTAACGAAGGATTATTCTGCTCCTCTAGACAATCTAACTGCATCCCAGACCAATGGCGGAACTGAGATCGATCGTCAGTCGAAAGTTGCAGTGGTTGCGACTGTCCCCTTCAATGGCGATCCTAATGTTGTTGGTTACTACAACGGACTGTGGGCTCGTGGCGTAGCTGCTGCCGGTGGATACACAGAGAAGGTAGTTGCATTCAAGAACTTCCAGAGCCATGGTGGCCATTTGCGAAGCTTCCTTGAACCGATTCCTGCCTTGCCGCCAGTCTCGGCTATTCGTCTTCGTGACACAATCAATGCAGTTCAGTTGCTGCACAACGATGTTTGGCAGGCTGGAAGAATCATCACTGATTGCACGAGTGAAAATCCACTATCGATCAATCTTACCGGCGATCTAGCAAATGTTAACTCTGCAATCAGTGCAGATGGGGTAGGGGGATCAACCGGGCGTAAGCTTTCGATCAGTCTGGATGTTCCAGGTGTCCTGAAGACTAGAGATCCTCGTTACCTCTATACGCCAGCCACAATCTCAGGAAACCCTGGATATCTTGGCATCTACTCTGGTGGGACTGATCTTGCAAATCTGAATGGTAGAGTAGCCTACTGGAGCATGTCGGATGTCTTGTTCACCAATCCAGGAACTCCTGGACAGGGCCGTCCGGCGTTGTTATACATTAGGTCAGATGTGGCTAATCTTAATACCGGTAGTCCTCCTTACTTCAATCAGGCTTCATCCGTCCAGACTACTTATTCTGCCCCTGGTGGGCCTATTAGTCTTGGTGGCACTGGAGACACAGAGGTAGGAGCCTGGAATCCCGGTAATGCCGGACAAGATCGCACAATTCTGATTCAGACTTACTTGCCTAATAGTGGACATAACTCAATCAACTGGATCTATAGAGTTCAGCGATCCGAGGTAATAGTTGAGCATAGTTCACGTCTTTTGTCGGCAGGATTTCCGACTGCTTCACCTAACTGGACTCCGGGAGCCCCATATGCTCAGCCAGCAATTACGAAGGTTTACCGCGATCCTGCACTCAATCCGTCAGGACAAGCATTCGTCACACTAACTGTGACATTCACATACCGTGGGCCGGTCAGACCAACAGGATTCTATCTTGATGTCATGGCTACTCGCGTAGGAACAACAACGTAACATGGATAGCATTGAACAACTGTTGGCCAGTCAGGGCCTTTCAAAGAAGAGACTTGCCGAGGTTCGGCAGATGGCTCATGCCTCTATTCCTGGTGGCAATGTGGAAAGAGTTGGTGTGAAAGGCCACCTAAAGATCCTTGGGATTGCTGAAGATCGAGTCTGGACCATTTGTGATGAAGACAATATCATCACAAACACAGGCTTTGCTCTACTAGCAGCCATGTGGGGCGGTCCAACTGCCCCGGAGACCTACAATACGCTTCGTCCCTATCGTATTGCCATTGGCACAGGATACAATGGTTCGCCTACTGCGGCGATGACAACCCTGGCCATGGGTGCGGTGCCAACTTTCATTTCGACACTTACCCAGGTTGTATCTACGGGATCGCCGAACGTTACCGGATGCAGGTTCGAACTTTTGGTGCCGAATGGAACCGGAAGTGATCCTTACAATGGCGTGACACTGAAGGAAGCCGGGCTGTTTCCAGACAACTACTCTAGCTCCACAACCGGCGCTGGTGGCATGATTTCATACCGAACCTACCCGGACATCAACAAAACTGACCAGTTCAGTCTTCTGTATCAGTGGAGTTTTGCTTTCTCGTCGATCTAGTCGTCTGAGTAAGCAGGCTCTGGCTTAGGATCATAGATTGTCGTCATCTTTGCGATGGCGGCTTCTAGCTGTTTGAGCGAAGGATTACCACGGAATGCAATTCCAGGCGTTGCACGAGGGTTCCATGTGGTTGGATACAGGTTGTAGTGATCCTTATCCACCCAGGTGATGAACGGAATCCTGCAGACGCTAGCCAGCGCAGCGATTCCTCCTGACGGACCTATCACAACTTTCGAAGCTAGCACCGTAGCTAGGAGTTTTGGGAAGTCTGCCTCTCGGACATCTTCCCCTCCGATCTGATGGCACTTAGTTATTCCGTCACTGGCCCATGCCACATCTAAATCATCAGGAAGCTTGCAGATCAGTCTAGCCCATCCTTTTCGATCCAAGTGACCGCAATCTTGAGCATCGATGGTAAGATGATATTTCTTCTCGTCTGGAACCTTTCCTAGCGTCACGAACTCCTGTCCGCCAACCACTGGCTGGTGGGTTACCCACTGAACCGGTACATCTGCCGGTCTTACTCTATCTGCTTCTTTCAGGAATGGCTCATTCTCTGGGCTGACAACTGAAGAGGCAAAATCCGCGTAAATCGCTCGGTGGCTGGGATCAGCCAGAACGATCGTCTTGTTGTATCCGCGACTTTTGGCTCTCAGCCAACCCTGCCAGCACAGAAGTTCCCCCAGCAAACTTCCTGTCCATGGCCCAGCCAGTAGAATCTTCATGATGAGCCTCCATGATCCTAAAACGGGCCGAACAAGGACTTAGCGAGATTCAGAAACTTTCTAGTCCAGCAGGCTTGACTTTCGCCGATGATTCTGGTAAGATCCTGGCATGGACACGACTTCGAAGACGCTGGTGACGGCAGAGATTCGCGAGGATCGGCTGGAAGAGTTCGCTGCCCGTCTCGCCAAGGCCAACAAGGTGGCCAAGAAGCTCGGCGTTCCCGAACTTACCTACCAAGTGACACAGGAGACGGTTCGGAAGGTTGGTGTCAGCAAGGAAACCAAGCTGCCGATCTTCGCTGGTTTTGTCACGATTGCCGTCGCTGGCGAGCTTCCCAAGCTGCCCGGTGGCTGGCGTCTTCTTGGTGTCGTCGATCACCAGACGGAAATCCCGATCATTCGGGAAGTTCCTGGTGAGACGGTTCCGGCGCAGTTCCGTTCGGCCGACCGTACTTGCGATCACTGCAAGAAGATTCGTTCCAGGAAGGAAACTTTCGTCCTTCAGGATCTGCTCGGCGCACAAGTCCGGGTTGGTCGCCAGTGCGTCGCGGATTTCCTTGGTGCCAGCAACCTGAAGCCGGAAAACATCCTGGCCTACCTGGACGGGATTCGCTACCTGTCGGAAGGTTTGGCGGACGACGAAGGTTTCGGTGGTGGCGGTAGCGGCTCCTACGAAAGTGTGCGAAACATTCTGGCCGCATCGGTGGTCGCCATCGATACTTGGGGCTGGACGAGCAAGAAAGTTGCTTACGAGTGTGAAAAGCAGGCGACGGCTAGCTACGCTTCCGCCGTGCTCTACCACAAGGTCACGAACACTACTCCGGCCGGCTATGCGGCAGAGCTTCTTTCCTGCCGTTCCCGTCTTGACGAAGAAATCGTGCAGATCGAGGTCACGGCCGCGATCGAATGGGCCAAGGGCTTGAATCAGGCGGATACGTTCGAAGGTAATCTGGTTGCCATCGCCAGCAGCGAATACATCGGACACAAGAACTTCGGCATCGCAGTCTACCTGATCGCCGGTTATCGCAAGGCACAGGAAACTCTTCGCCGGACTGAGTTCGAACGGAATAACTTTCTGAACGAGCACTTCGGCGTGATCGGCGAGCGAATCATCCTGGAACTGACCCTGATCGGTACGAAGTCGATTCCAACGGATTTCGGCGTCTCGACGAAGTGTGACTTCCGCGATCGGGAAGGCCGGTCATTCATTTGGTGGTCATCGGCTGGTCTCCCTGGTGAAACTCGGGATGATCTTGGTCCCTGGGTCAAGGATGCTTTTGTGAAGGTCAAGGCGACCATCAAGAAGCACGATTCCTGGAAGGATCGGAATCAGACCCAAATCAATCGGGTGGTGCTAGCATGAACGGCCAACCAAAGTCCTGGATTGATGCCTGTATTGTGTTTGGCGATTTCGTCCACACGCATACTTTGCACCTTCACTACGATACCTGGGAGGAGGCTAAAGCCGCTGCTGAGGCATTCATCGCAAAACTCCCAAAGGACTTGAAGAAGGATGCTCGTCCAGCTACCGCAGTATGCTCGGAACTGCATAGGCCCAATCGTCCGTTCGATTCTTTGATGGCTGCACGGATCAGCGGCTTTTTGAGGAAGCAGTGACTACCATCGCTCAGCTACCCTATCCAGGCAAACGAGTTAGGGTCATCAGTAAGAGGTCAAAGATTCCTTGCGGAACGGAAGGCGTTGTGATAGAGTTTGAGCGTAGCAACTTCGCTGACTTCTCTGAAGACCTTCGAAACTATCGAATTAAGATCCGTCGGATCGACGGTAAGATTCGCAGCTATGCCGCTAATGCGGTAGAGGTAATCGAATGAAGTGGACTTACGATGACGGTGGTCGGGCAGAGGCTGGGTACCGTGGTCACTCAGGTGACTGCGCCGTTCGGGCAATTGCTATCGCCACCAGACTTCCTTACCAGCATGTCTACGATACGCTGAACTTCCTGGCTCAGAAGGAACGTCCTCGTCGTGGTGGCAAGCGTTCGAATGCAAGGACAGGAGTTCACAAGCGGACGGTAGCCAAGTATCTGGCTGCACTCGGCTGGCAGTGGTTTGCAACCATGGGAATTGGCACTGGCTGCACGGTACATCTTCGTGAAGGTGAAATTCCAGATGGGCCAATCGTGGTTTCGGTGTCACGGCACTTCGTTGCGGTAGTTGGTGGTGTTGTTCGAGACACCCATGACCCTACTCGTGAAGGAACTCGGTGTGTTTACGGTTACTGGTATCGACCGGAGAAACAATCATGAGCTACGAAGGATACGTCCAAAACATCTGCAAGAACGGTCACTATTTCTCTAGCAGTGACTCGTGGGGTAGCGAGCACGATGAGACCTGTGAGTGTGGCTCTGCGGCTGCATGGAAAAACTCTGTCGACGACACCAACGGTCAATCCTACGGAGAAATTCCGGATGGCATTCTTCGGAAGTTCTACATGCGAACTGACGATGTTGTCAAGGTATGCGATCTTGGGCATCGACACGTTGTCCAGGAACGGACTTTCAGGATCCCAGGAGAAGAGGCCCAGGATCTTCGGCATCTCCGACCGGATTCTAACGATGATTGGCGTCCCTTTCACCCTCGTAGGTTCCTAGATCGACTAGACCAACTTGAAGCTGGGACCGTGTTCGGCAAGGAGCCGGAAGCATGAATCCATGAAAAAAGATTGACTTTTCGGTTTCTATCAGGTAAGATCCCAGATTCAAATGAACAACAATTCAAGTATCGTGCTGCTTATCATGGCCGTGATTGGCCTGACTTTCGGTGGTTGCTGGGCCTATCCGAATTACAACGTCTGGCAGCAGGGGCTGGCCGGAGAAGCTGAACTCAAGCGGGCTGAACAGAACCGCAAGATTGCTGTCCAGGAAGCCCAGGCTAAGGCAGAAGCCGCTCAGATGCTGGCCAAGGCTGAGGTGGAGCGAGCCAAAGGTGTTGCAGAAGCTAACAAGATCATCGGCGATTCACTTCGCGGGAATGAATCTTACCTGCGCTATCTCTGGGTGATGGGACTTCAGACTAACCAGATGCAGGTGGTTTACGTCCCAACGGAAGCAAATCTTCCGCTCCTGGAAGCGGATGCTGGTCGGTTGAATCCGACCGCGAAGTAAGAAACTTCGCTTGACTTTCAGGAATGTTTCTGGTATTGTATCCTCATGATTCCCAAGAACACGCTTCGATTTATCTGCGCTGTCCGGTTCGGGCTTGATGCTCATGGCAAGCAAACCCGAAAGTATAACGGACTGCCTTACATGGTCCATCCGTTGGCTGTGGCTCATTTGGTGGCCATGTATACCGAGGATGAGGATCTGGTCATCGCAGCACTGTTGCATGATGTGATTGAGGATACGGTCCGAACCAAGTTCGATATCGAGGCAATGTTTGGTTCGACCGTTGCACATCTTGTTGAGCAACTTACCAAGACGACCACCCACAAGGATGGGAATCGGGCTGCTCGCAAGAAGATCGACAATGCTCGCCTAGCCAAGGCTTGCTCGGAAGTCAAGCTTATCAAGCTCTGCGATATCTTCGACAACATTCAGGACTTGGCAAGGACCGATCCGGATTTCGCAGAGACATACATTCGCGAGAAATTGGAGCTTCTTCCTCTTCTCAATGACATTGACGTTCCGCCGGATCTTTTCGAGAAGGTCCACGTCGCACTTCTTCACCAGCTTGACCTTTTGGAGCAAACTCGAAACTAACCATGAACAAGACTCTAGCTTTCTCTCTCGCCGGTATCGGCGTTTTCTTTGTCCTGCTACTCACCATTGCAGGTGTGTGGATCGGTGCCAGTAACACGGAGGTATCGCTGCGCAATGCCATCGGGGCCAAGCAGCAAGCCAATACGGCTACCTTCGACAACATGTACAAGCAGATCGATCAGGTGGCACAGGTCACCGACGAGCAGAAGAATGCTCTGAAGGAAATCTTCATCGAGCATGCTCGTGCGCGAACCGGCGAAGGTTCCGATCGGGCTGTGATGAAGTGGATCACGGAATCCGTGCCGAACATTGACACCAGTGCTTACAAGAATCTCCAGAACGTGATTGTAGGTGCACGAAACTCGTTCACCGGGGATCAGGTGGCCCTGCTGGATCTGAAGCGCGAGCACGATAACGTGATTACCAAGTTCCCTTCCAGTCTCTTCGTCGGTGGCCGCGGAAAGATTGACGTGCAGATCGTCACATCTGAGCGAACTGGCAAGGCTTTCAGCACCGGCAAGGACGAGAATACGAAGGTATTCCAGCGATGAGTGTGCTGGAAAAGATTGCTGCCTGGGAACAGAAAGTTCTCAAAGGTGTTGCACTGGACCATCCTGTGGTTGCTATGTCTTTGAAGGACTTAGCGGAAGGTGCGGCATTGATGAAGTATCTTGCTGAGCGAAACAGACAGGAAGATGGATTGATTCCGATGACTTTCCCTGGTGGTTCTCGTCTGCTGGTAACCGGCATCAATGAATATAGCTCTGATGGAATGCCCATCGAGATAACTCTGACACGAACCGGGGACATGGGTCCTGGGATTACTTTGCGCTACCGGCCTATCAAGAAGCCACGATGAAATGTCCTCGTTGCAATGGAACCGGAAGGGTCATGGTTAATTCTTTCGCCGACCATACTAAGCAAATTGAGAACAGTTGCCATATCTGCAAAGGCACAGGAGTTTTGAGCGATGTTGACCAGGAACTTCTAGAGCTTCGTGCGGCTGCACAGAAAGTTGTTGATGCTTCTATGAATGGTGCACTTCCTCCTGCTGTTTCCCTTGCAGTTTACAAGCTTGCTTGCTTACTAGAGAAACAATGACTCTATTCTATGTTGTAGCCTGCATTTTCCTGGTTGCTGGTCTTGTCTTGTATTTCTACAGCAAGAAGATTGCAGCCGTGGAGATGATCGTCGGCGGAGCATCAGCTTTCGCAGCGGCAGGTTTGTTTCATCTGATCGCCTACGCTTCGACGACTAGTGACACAGAAACTTGGTCAGGCCAAGTAATCGAAGCTGTCTATCGGCCGCGATGGGTGGAGGAATACACATACCTGCAAAGCCACTACAACAGCAAGGGTGAGTTCACGCATACGACTGTAGAGACGGCCCAACGCACCCATCCAAACTGGTGGTACGTCGAAGACACGATCCCGCAAACAATTGATATCACTCGCGAAAAGTATAACGAGCTTGTAGAGCAATTCCGTAAGCACGGATCGAGCGTGCAGAAGGTTCGTGGCTCACGAGGCGGTATTGTCTCAGGTGATCGGTTCGACTATCATTGCGGAACGCCTAGCGATTTCATGGTTCCGACAACTTGTCTGAAATCGTTTGAGAATCGCATCAAGGCAGGACCGACTGCATTCTCGTTCGAGAAGATTGATCCAAAGGATAAAGGGATCCCTGACTACCCACCTAACCAGAGTAAGTTTCGATCCAATCGACTGGTTGAATCAGCGTTCGATGATGTATCTCTGCTAGAGTGGGATCGGATGAATGCTCGGCTGGGGCCTACGAAGCTCGTCAACGTCATCCTTTGTGGGTTCCGAGCAGAGACGAGTCCCGAGATCGCTCAGAAGATCAAGGCGAAGTGGATCGGTGGCAAGAAGAATGATGTTGTGCTCTGCTATGGCGGCAGAGGCACAGACGGCAAGGCCACATGGTCGGAATGCTTTGGCTGGACAAAGAGCGAGTTCTGCAAGGCCAACTTGAAGACCATCCTGCTAGACAACCCGATCGACAACAGCATCATTCCGAAGATCGAAGATGAGATTAGGCAGAACTATGAACTTCGCGACTGGTCAGAGTTCAGCTACATCAGTATCGAGCCACCGACGTGGACCTACGTGGTGTTTTTCATTTTCATCCTTGGCATGCAGGTAGGACTCTATATCTGCTTCTTCCGGAATGAAGAGGATAAGGAAGAGCTTCTAGCTGGATACCAGCGCAGTGTTGATGAAGCTAGGCGCGGTCGAGGTTTCTCGCCTCCGTCACGCGCGATGTTCAAGATGGCCCGAAGTTACCGGAACTAACATGACTAAGAAGAAAGATAGCAAGCCACATCTTTTGTGGTGTAAGGTTGTAATTGAGGAAGGTCAAGCTCGTGCCACGTATCGATGGAGTGATACCATTGTTAACGGCCGGCATGACCATGACGAGGATGTAAGCAGTTGGACTGATGATGAAGTTGTAAATTTGATTGCCGACATGATCGGAGCAGACGAAAGGGATCGAGAAAAGATTGAGATCGAGTGGTAGAAACATGCCTCAACAACCAAATCTTGAATTCTCGGGCACTCATACTTGGGCCTATGGAGGGTACGAGGATTTCCTAATTGTTCAGCCGACGATGGAGGAGTTTGCTGCCTCTCTTGCTTTCCAGGTCTGTCAAGGATATGCAATGTCCGAAACAGAAATTGATTGCATTGAGGTTGTACATCGAAGGCAACTAACCAGTGACGAAAGAGCATTGCTTACGGAATTGCTTCCAAAAGCTGTAGCCCATTGCAAGGCAGAGAAAGAGGAAAAAGAGAAGCAGGAGAAGCATATTGCTGAAGTTGCCAGAAAGAAAGCTGCCCACATGAAACTTGAGGTTACTTTCAGTGGGATCCGAGATGATCTGACGCCAGAAGCTTTCGACAGATGGTGCAGAACAATCGAGCGAAGCCGTCAAGAACTAGCAAAACTTGAACAGCAAGCTTGACTTTCGCGGAAAGTTCTGGTAGACTGTCCGCATGACCACGACACTCAAGCTTGCCGACAAGGAAACCCGCTCTGAGACGATCCGTGCCTTCCTGGACGAGAAGCTGGATGCGCTCATCACCAAGGCCACGGACGAATCGACGCTCGGCTGGTGGAAGAACATCTTGCGGCTGGCCGGAAGCTTCTACCGCTACTCGTTCAACAATCTTTGCCTGATCTACTCCCAGATTGAGCACCCTACCTTCGTAGC